>Ga0164290_1000044_pt1:0-255000 | contig 476245 bp, 380 predicted proteins | sample Micstemetagenome_FD_108782 | JGI IMG/M metagenome (GOLD analysis project Ga0164290, IMG submission 108782) | Contaminated culture microbial community from soil near Moab, Utah, USA - Microcoleus steenstrupii SON62 (Illumina Assembly) | ecosystem: Environmental > Terrestrial > Soil >... | reverse complement strand
GAGTGTGTTGTCTATTTACCGTCTCAGTCAGAGCATCTGTATTGCCTCGAACTGGAAACGGGTGTCGTCCGCTGGGTCATCAAAAATACTCCCGCCGAATTCCTCGCCGCGATTCATGAAGAGACGGTGTTAGTGGTGGGTTCGCGCGAAGTTCAGGCGTTGCGACTGGACAATGGTCAACTCGTGTGGCGCACGGCTTTAGAGGGCGTGGTCTCGGGAACCGGGCTGGCGTGCGACAACGGTTATCTGCTGCCATTAGATACGGGAGAAGTTCTCGATTTGGACTGGAAAACCGGGATTCCTCGCAGTTTTCGCTACGGAGTTCCCTCGCACGCCGTCGGGCATCTCGTGGCGACCCGCACGCAGATTATCTCGGTGGGTTTGGAAGGCGTCACGGCATTTCCGCAGTCAAACACGGTGCTACAGCGACTGCAGGTGCGGAGCGAAACCGAACCTGCTGCCGCGATCGCTTTGGCCCGTGCCGAGATTTATCTCACATCGGGAAATCTGGATGCCGCCGTGAGCGAACTGGAACAGGCGATGCACGCCAGTGCTCCGCGCGACATCCGTCAGCGGGCCCGTGAGACGCTGGTGGAAGTCTATTTTGAGCTGGCACTGTCGAGCACGGAGCAATCCGCGCGCTGGCTGGCACGATTGGGCGAATTGGAGCTGACCCCCGCCGAACGGGTGCGCTGGCTGGTTGCCGCAACGGCTGCCGCCTGGTCGAACCGGGATTTTGAGAGTTTGAACGAACAGGCTCGGCTGCTCGCCGGGTGTCCTGCGTCGTCGGCTTTGTTTGATTGTCCGGAAGATCGTCAGTTGCAGATTTCGGCCGAGGTCTGGTTGGCGATTTTGGCCCGTCGCACCGCGGAGGGGCCCGAGGGGGAAATGCTCTCTCAGAAATATCAGGAAATCGCGGTCAATCAGCCACAATCGCTGGCTTATCGCGCGTGGGAATTACTCGCTCCGCAGAGCCAGGAAATCGCGGCCCATCAGCGCGACGCGGCACGGTCTGCCATGGAAGCGGGAGATTATCCGCAAGCCTTGGTGTGGCTGCGACGGCAAGGCACGGCCCCGGAATACCATTCTGCAGAGTCGCAGCAATTGCTTGCCCGGTTGTTTACGGAGGTGGATTGGCCCACCGCCGCGGCGGCGGCTCTCTGGGATTCAAATGCCAGGCCATCACGGTCAGGCCTTCCCGATGTTTTCGGCATAGGACTGGGAGCCGAACGCACCCGGGCTGCCTGGAATCGCCTGCAACCGGTGAATTATCCTGTCGATGCCGTGCAGATCGGATCCCGGCCTCGACAGTTTTACACGGTTGCCGAAACGCCGACGACCCGGACACGCGAGAGTACTCCTTATGAAGACTATCAGCGGCAGGTGCTAGCGGCGTCAGATGCATCACCCGTCGAATGGCTGGTGCGCAATTCCGAGCGAGGAACCGAGGTTGCTGGTTTCGATAAACTCAGTTCGCGTAAGGTGTTCGAGCAGGTATTGTTGCTCGGGGCCGGACCTCCTGGCGCGAGTGTTCAATTATCACCCGGGGCATTTGTGCCATTTGCGATGATGGGTGAAGTACAGGCCGTGTCGCCCATTCCTGGCCCGCAGGGGCATCTTGCATGGACCTTGAAACTGCCCGAATGGACCGAGCGCAGTGGTCAGGCGGTGTGTGGACCGATCACAGCGACTACCTGTTACTTCCAATGGAAAAATGTGCTGCTCGCGGTCGATCCGCTGGATGGTCGCGTCCGCTGGCGTCGGAACGACCTGGAATCGGGCAGCGGATTATATGGAGATGCCCGGATTGGACTGCTCGCCGATGATCAAATCGTCTTCCTGCTGGCGGCCGACAAAACTCGCTATACCGTCATGGATGCCGCGACGGGACTGGTGATCCGGCAGGGTAGCCTGGACATGCGGTCTTACCGTTCAGAATTGGGACGCTACATTCTGCACTTCACCGATGATGGCGACGACCGCCGCATCCGCATCTGGGATCCCGCCACCGATGAGTGGATTCTGGATGATCGGCTGAAGAGTCGGCAATTGCATAACCGCGGGAATGATGGCACCGTGGCCTGGATTACCCCCCAGCAACGCCTGCGACTCTTTTCCGTCGAACAGCGCAAGTTGCTGATAGATGTGGAGTTAACCCACGTCGATTGGAATGCCGCAACGCAACTGCGGGTGATGCCGATTGATGGCTGGTATCTGGCTTCGCTCGGCCGTTCTTCGCCGTCCAACAGTTCCACGCAGTTTCATATGCCGGTACCCGACCGGCTGATTCCTGGCGACACGTTCAAAGATGATGTCTTTGCGATTGGGGCCGATGGCCAAACGATCCAATGGCGACGGCAGATGCCGCAGCGCTCGTTCCTGAAAATCGCGGCACACGGCTTGCCATTTTTCGTGACGGCGACGCTGGTGAAGAATAACAGCGACCCGAATCGTCGCTGGTTGCGCGTGGAAGCCATCGATCGAGATACCGGCGTGTTGCTCGGCGTGGGCGATGAAATGCCGGTCGATCGCCTGCTGCATGCCGACTACGACGGCGCGTCGGGCAAGATCACGCTGATTGGGCGGGATACCGAAATTGAACTCGATTTCTCGCGGCGGGTTCAACGGCTTCAAGCGGACCTGCCAGCGCTGTAAGAGCCTGTTTTCAAATCGTTCCAGCAGAAAGCCAAAAGCATAAAGCGGACAGCCAGAGAGCGGCAAACCCGCGGATTTCTGGCATTCTGCTTTCCGCATTCACTCGCTCTCTATTTGAAAACATGTTTTAAGAACCATTCGACATAACTGGTCTGCGTGATGCGAAAACCGCGGTTGTTGCAGTGACAGCTTCGATCCCGCAGAGGTTGTGTCGGAACGCACGCCGTGGAACCACATCAGAACAGGTAAGTCACGATTTGCTCGTACCCGTGATAGTACCACTGATAAAAGTCCGCGACCCATTCAAAGTTCTCGCACGCAAAGATGACGGGCGCGTAGACGACCGCGTAAATCTGTTCCACCACGGGAATGTCCATCAGCCCGGTGATTGACAGGAGCACTGCGACGGGGAGGATACTCATGCAGTAACAGCCCCCCAACATGACCATGGCCGCGGACCAGAAGAGTGACCGGCTTTGAAGCTGCTGCCCATTGAAACGCCAGCGCAGCCGTCGCCCGGCAATCCGCAGGCTGATCGACAAACAAAACGGTCGGGTGACCGGATTCCTTGACTCTGTAGACATGGGGCGTGCGCCAGTCATGAGGCCTGAACGAACACGTGGAGTCTGGCGATCTCAAACGGCATGGATTACAACCATATCCTGGATATGAGATGGCCCGGCGCTGCAGTCACTATGCCGCTGAATTCCGCATCACGCAATCCCAACAGAGATGAACAGCCTAATGAGTCGCCCTGTCCGTACCCGTTTTGCTCCCAGTCCCACCGGCTACATGCACATCGGCGGCATGCGGACGGCGTTGTTTTGCTGGCTGTGGGCACGGCACACCGGCGGCACCTTTATTCTGCGGATCGACGACACCGATCAGGAACGGAATGTCGATTCGGCGCTCGCCCCCATCTTTCGCGCCTTTCGCTGGCTGGGTCTCGATTGGGACGAAGGGCCCGACAAGGGGGGGCCGTTTGCTCCCTATTATCAGTCACAACGGGGGCCTTTGTATCAAGCTGCCGTGGAAAAGCTGTTGGCCGCGGGACATGCTTATCGCGACTTTGAGACCCCCGAGCAGATTGCCGCCGATCGCCAACTGGCGGAAGCCGCGAAGCAGACCTATGTCAGTTCCCGGCGCTCGCTGGACCTGACGCCGGAACAGGTCGCGGAGTTACAACGGGGCGGACAACCGAACGTGGTCCGTCTGCTGGTGCCGCGTGATCGCAAAGTCGCGATCGATGACGCCGTGCGCGGCCATGTCGAGTGGGATTGTGGCCTGATGCCCGACCCGGTGCTGCAACGCTCGAACGGCAGCTTTCTGTACAACTTCGCGACCGTGGTCGATGACGCTCAACTCGAGATTACGCATGTGATTCGTGCGGAAGAGCACCTCACCAATACCGCCGTACAGGTGCTGTTGTATGAGGCGTTGGGGCAGACTCCGCCCGTGTTCGCGCACATTCCGTTCATCACCGCACCAGGGTCGACGAAGAAACTCAGCAAGCGCGATCTTGAAAAGCTGCGGAAGAATCCGGGCTTACAGAAGCTGTTCGACCGGGCCGACGAGGTCTTCCCGCAGTTGGGGCTGGGAGACTCGACCACGCTCAGTCCGGTGATGGTCGAATATTATGAACGCATGGGCTACCTGCCCGCGGGGGTCTTGAATGGTCTCGCCCGCTTGGGCTGGTCACTCGACGACAAGACCGAAATCTTCTCGCGGGAAGACCTGATTCGCGATTTCACGCTCGAACGAATCAACAAGAGTCCCGCGGCTTTTGATGCGGACAAGCTCATCAGTTTTCAGACACATTGGATGTCGCAACTCAGTATCGACCAGAAACTCGACGGTTGCTGGCCGTTCCTGAAGCAGGCGAAACTGGTGCAGGCCTGGTTCCCCGATGCGGAGATTCCCGAGACTTGTCCGTCCGAGCGACGGGGCTGGCTCGATGAATTGATCCAGGCGCTCGGGGATCGCCTGAAAGTCTTCAGCGATATTCTGGATGCGCGGGAATTTTTCGTCGCGGATGAGGCCTTGGTATTCGACGAAAAAGCCTTTCAGAAACGGCTCGTGGAGGCTCCCGAGGCGCGAGAACTACTGCTGGCGTTGACCACCGAAATTGAGCGCTGGCAACCATTTGATGCCGCGACGCTGGAGCAGGGGGTACATGCATTTGTCGAGGCGAAGGGCGTGAAATTCAACCAGGTGATTCAACCGCTGCGGATCGCGTTGACGGGTAAGACCGCCGGCATCGGGCTGTTTGAAACCCTTGCGGTGCTGGGGCGGGAACGCTGTCTGAGCCGGTTGTCGCAGTGCCTCAAAAAAATCTCATAATCTTTTGGGAATTCTGGCTCCCGTGCATTAGTATACCGCCTCTGGTCCTTGCGCCTTTCCGAAGATCTGGCAAAATTATCAGTGTACGGCTCGTCACGGGTCGAAGAATTGTTAGACTTCGTGCTCCCCGGCGGTCAGCGCTCGGATCGCTTGGGAATTTACGGATGGCGTGGTGGGCTCTTCCCCGGGGTCTTGGCGCGCAGTGTTCAGGAAGACAGCCATGCGAGCGTGGTCAGACATCTTACGGCAAGTTCTGCTGTGTGGCGCCCTGTGTGCGCTGTTCGCCTGTGGCATGGCCTGGGTCGGCAGTCCGACGGTCGTCGGTAGTGAGCAAGGGGCTGCCAAAGAGGCCTTTGGTCGTTGCCGTCAATGTGGCAACCCGATACGTATCGCTCCCAAAGAGTGGTGTACCTCGTGCCAGACGTGTGGTCAGTTGACCAATCTGGAGCAGTTGTACGATTGGAACAAGCCGGAATCTCAACCGCGCCGCCGGCTCGATGCCATGCGCTGGGTCGATTGAGTCCGTTATTCCACAGCGGTCGGAATCGCAGCGCGATCGCGGCTGAGTCCCTGAATTTGCAACCGCACAGGTTGTGGGCCATCGAAGACCCAGGTTTTCACTCCTGCGGCCATCATGTCCTGCACCAGTTCGCGCGTCAGTTGCTGTTCCCAACGCATCCGCCGGGTCTCATAGCTGAGTGACGGATCAGCCAGCGCGTTTTGCAGTTCCTGATGCAACCGGACGAACCGCTCTGACTGGGCACCGGCGGCAATCACAGCCGCGCGGTGCACGCTTTCCGCGGTCGCGATGCGTTCCCGAGCGGTGGCCGTAGCGGCGGTCGCCTGTTGTTCGGCATAGGTGCGGGCCTGTTGAATGGCCTGGGCCGCTGCCGCGCGGGCATTGGCGACATCCTGAAAGTCGGCGAGCACCTGCGCGGGCGGGTCGACACTTTCCAGCGTGACACGATCGACGATGATGCCCAGTTGCTCGGCTTCGGCCTGTTGCTGCAGAGACGCTGTCAGCCGGGCATTCAGGGCCGAGATGCCCCCGGTGTGCAGCGCATCAACCCCGGTTCGCGCAGCCGATTCGACCAGCAGCGACTCGAGCAGCGTCGTCAACCGGCGTTCAAGGTTCGCGTGTCGAAAGAGGTAGTCAGCCACATCTGCCGGGTCGATGCGGTATTGCAGTTGGGCGCGGAGTTGCAGCACATTCTTGTCACCGGTCAGTAGCTGCCAGGGTCGCAATGTCGCAGAGGGCAGGATGTCTGTGCCTGTGCCCGATGTGGCTCCGATGGAGACCGTGCGGAGTTCAGCGAGGTTTAAGCGATACCGCGTGACAAAGGGCAGGGGGCCATCCCAGTGCAGCCCGCTGGCGCGTAATTCCGGTTGCAGACGACCAAAGCGGCGCACGGCGACGTGTTCATCGCTGCTGACAATGTAGAACCCGCTCAGCAGATAGGTGGCGACAACGGCGAGCAGCCAGAGGTAACGGGTCACGGTCGTGGTTCCGTGGGCGGGCTGTGCGCCGCCTGCTTACCGAGCAGGAATCGCCACAGGGGATGCTCGGCCGAGAGCACCAGCGTTGTCTGGTCATTGAACAATCGGCGATAGGTTTCCAATGCGAGCAGGCGTTCGGCCAACTCGGGGTCTAGCGCATGGGCCTCATTCATTTTGGCGATGGCGGCGGCTTCGCCCGCGGCGCGAATGCGGCTGGCTTCCGCCTCGGCCATGGCCAGCGCTTCCCGCGCCTGGCGATCGGCCTGGCTGCGGATGCGGGTACTTTCCGCCTGACCCGAACTGCGATAACGTTCCGCGATCTTTTGCCGTTCGCTGCGCATACGCTCGAAGACCGCCTGTTGATTGGCAGCCGGGAAATTGAGCCGGCGGACTTGCACGTCCACAATGTCGAGGCCTAGCCGGTCGGTCCACGATTCCTGTTCGCCTGCCTGCTGTTTCAAAGCGCTGGTCATGCGCTGCGAGAGATCGGCCAGCGGCATTTGCGGTAACTCCGCGGGGTCGTCGAGGTCGCTTGGCGTGGCGAGCAAATCGACTAGAGACCACTGCGTGAATTGCGTGGTCAGCACCGATTGCGCACGGCTTTCCAGTCGCTGCTCGGCGAGTGGCAATGCTTGCAGACCGCGAAAGAAACGGACCACGGGCCGGTCCAGCAATTCCGTTGTGCTCGTGTTGGAAGACGGGGCGATCTGCCAGCAGATCGCGGCCTGCACCACGAGATTTTTGCGGTCACTAGTGAAGACTTCGCGACCCGGTGGCAGCAGCAATTGCAGCCGCGCATCGAACCGGCGGACACGGTCGATCGGCCAGGGTGCCTTCCATTGCCAGCCACGGTCGCCGGAACGATCGTAGACGGCGACGATGCGCCCCAGCCGTTCGACAATCACGAACTCGGTCTCATCGACAAACACAATCGACGAGCAGACTGCGAGAACCACAAGCAGGGCACATCCGCCGCGAAACCAGCGGTTGGAAGACCACAGCGAGTACGAAGTCGGCAGCATCGTTCGGTCACGTCAACGTGTTCGGAAGGAGTTTATCGTAATGCGATCGGGAAACCCCGGGCAATTGATCGCTTGTCGAAACCACCGTAGCCATGAAACACTAGGGCCATCTGGTCCGGTTATACGATGTGGCCGACAGCGGTTCGGCAGCAGGAACCCGCGATGACACGCCCGAGCGTCGTGATCATGATTGAAACCGCGACGATTTACGGTCGTCGCCTGTTACAAGGCATCACCAGCTACCTGCGCTCGCACGAACCGTGGTCGGTCTTTCTGGAGCAGCATGAACTGGGGGCGGAACCCCCAGCGTGGCTGCGGCGCTGGAAAGGGGACGGACTCATCACCCGCGTGATGACACCGGAGTTCGCCGCATGGCTGAAACAGCAACATCTGCCCGTCATCGATTTGAATGACCGTCTGCCCTCGAGCGGATTCCCCCGCATCAATTCCGACGATCAGCACATTGGCCGACTGGCCGCCGAACATCTGCTCGAGCGGGGGTTTCAACATTTCGGTTATTGTGGTTTCTCGGAAGAACTCTGGTCGGACCGCCGGCGTGACGGGTTCCGCGACACCATTGCCGATCAGGGCGTGACGTTTTCGACCTTTGATACTCCCTGGGCCATGCCCAAAACTGCTTCCTGGGATCGTCAGCAGGAACAGATCGCCGAATGGCTGGTGACTTTGCCTCGACCGGCCGGCCTGATGTGTTGCAACGACATGCGTGGTCAGCACGTGCTCGATGCCTGCACGCGACTGGGGTGGAGCGTACCGGAAGAGGCCGCCGTGATCGGGGTCGACGATGATGAATTGCTGTGCGAACTGAGTGACCCGCCGCTCTCCAGTGTGCGGCCCAATCCGGAACGCATTGGTTACCTCGCGGCGGCGTTGCTCGATAGCTGGATGCAGGGCCGGGCACCCGATGCGCAGGAAGAAGTGTTGCCTCCGTTGGGTGTGGCAACCCGGCAATCGTCGGACGTGCTGGCCATCGATGACCCGCAGATCGCGGCGGCGGTGCGTTACATCCGGGAGTCGGCGTGCCGGGGAATTTCTGTGACGGATGTGCTGCGGACGGTGCCTCAGTCACGCACGATGCTGGAGCGTAAATTCCGCAAGTTTCTCGGCCGTTCACCCCAGGCGGAAATCCGGCACGTGCAGATCAAACGGGCCCGGCAACTGCTCGCCGAGACCGATTTGAAACTGGAGCGCATCGCCGAACTGACCGGCTTCCAGCATCCGGAGTATTTGAGCGTGGTCTTCAAACGCGAGGTGGGTCAGACTCCCGGCGAGTTCCGTCGCTCGGCAACGTCCCCGGGGAAACGGGGGTGATGGAGACGCAAATCACCATACCACGCCGGTCAGTGGCGGCTGGGGCGGACGCTCAAATTCCACATCGGCAAACGCTCCGGCTGTGGCTTCAAAGTAACCCGCAGGCCAGCTGGATGGTTTTGCCGATGTCGACGAAGCTTCGACTAATATAATGGCATCCCGCACCAAATCGGTGAGACGCTGGGCCGCCACTGGGTCCAATCTCTTAAGTTTGTCGTCAAGCTCGGCCGCAATTGCCGTCATGCATGCCTCCACTGTCCTAATACCGCCGTTGCCTCACCCCGGCTTGCACGCGTGAGGGGAGACCCATGATGCGCAGGAAGCCCTCGGCGTCGGTCTGGTTGTAGCTGCCGCCCCCTTCCATGCTGGCGATGGCTTCATCGTACAGGCTGTTCGGGCTGGTGCGGCCGCGGATGAGGATGTTGCCCTTATACAGGCTCAGTCGTACCTCGCCGGTCACCGGTTCCTGAGCCGTCTTGATGAACGACATCAACGCGTCCATTTTGGCAGTGTACCAGAAGCCGTAGTAGACCATCTCGGCAACTTCCGGCGAGATGCGGTCGCGCAGGTGGACCAAGTCACGATCGAGCGTCAGTTGTTCGAGTTGCTGATGCGCTGCGTACAACGCTGTGATGCCCGGCGCTTCATACACGCCCCGGCTCTTCATGCCGACGAAGCGATTTTCGACGATATCGATGCGGCCGACGCCATTGCGACCGGCGATAGTGTTGAGTGATTCGACCATCGCCAGCGGCGATTTGCGCTCGCCGTTGAGGGTGACCGGCACGCCGTGTTCAAAACCGATGGTGACATCCTCGCGGTTATCCGGGGCCACTTGCGGGGAGACGGTCATGCCGAAGTCGACGATGTCAACACCGCAGACCGCAGGGTCTTCGAGTAGCCCGGCTTCATAGCTGATGTGCAGGCAGTTTTCATCGGAACTGTAGGGCTTGCTGATCGACGCCTTGACCGGGATGTTCTTCTCCTGGCAGAAGGCGATCATCTCGGTGCGGCCGGGAAAGCGCTGACGGTATTTTTCGATCCGCCATGGCGCGATGATTTTGACGTTCGGGTTCAGGGCCTCGGCGGCGAGTTGGAAACGGCATTGATCGTTGCCCTTACCGGTCGCGCCGTGGGCGTAGGCATCGGCTCCGACTTCGCGGGCGACTTCCAGGCAGATCTTGGAGATCAGCGGGCGGGCGATCGAGGTTCCGAGCAGATAAATGTTCTCGTACTTCGCCTGCCATTGCAGCACAGGGAAGGCGAAGTCGCGGCAGAGTTCTTCACGGGCATCGACAATGCGGGCCGATTTGGCACCACAGGTGTGGGCTTTTTCGAGGACGGCCTGACGATCTTCGCAGGGCTGACCCAGGTCGACATAGACGCAATGGACGTCGTAGCCTTCCTCTTGCAGCCAACCCAGGATGACAGAGGTATCGAGACCACCAGAATAGGCCAGCACGCAACTCGGCATGTTCGCAAATCGCTTTCGGAGAGAACGCCAATCCATAGGTTTCAACGTGGGTTGCAGACACTCGGCCGGCTGCCCACGTCATTTCCGGTCGCCGCCATTCAGCGCGCCGCCAGTCTGCTCCATGATAGGAAACCTCGGCAGGTGACAAAAGCCTGCGGACAAAGTGCATGGGCGATCGGGTGTCTTGAGCGGGGAGACCCAGCGCGTCGAGTTTTGTAAACTCTGGTGAGAAATTGTCTTCAAGACTGATCTTAAGGCAGCGGATGTTCGTTGCCGCATCAACGTCTGCTGGTGTTTTCTCTCGCAACTCAACAGGGACTGCCTGCTGATGACTGGTTCTGCTCCGCGCGACAGCGACGATCTACCACCAGAACAACCGGCAGCTGAAGCGCTGTCGGACGAGCCTGCGGATCACACCGCCGCGACATCCCATAGGGAGACCCCTCCCGCCGAGCAGCCCCAGCCGGTCCCCTTGCCGCCCACGGAATCTACGAGTGCTGAACCTTCGGTTACCGCGGCATCATCGAGTGGTGTGCCTCGCGCGAAGGACTGGTTGAATGATCCGGTCACTCAGCACATGGCGGCAGCGGGTCCGTTGTTGCGGGCTGATCTGACGGTGAGCGCGGCGCTGGAGACGGTGCGGACCAGCCAGGCCGTGGGCCGCATCGTCTACTTTTATGTGGTGGATGATCAGCAACGACTGCAAGGGGTGGTGCCGGTTCGCAAGCTGCTGCTGAGTCCGCCGTTGATGGTCGTTTCCGAACTGATGTTCACCCGCATGATCACGATTCCAGCGACGGCCAGCGTGCTTGAGGCGTGCGAATTTTTCACGAATCATAAGCTGCTCGCGTTTCCGGTGATCACGGCCGATCGCCAGATTGTCGGTGTGGTCGACGTCGATTTGTATACCGATGAAATTCAGGAGATCGATCGACGGCAGGATGCGGACGATCTGTTTCAGTTGATCGGGATTCATCTGACGGAAGCGGCGAAGGTACGCGTGGGACCGGCATTTCTGGGCCGGTTTCCCTGGCTGTTGTGTAATGTGCTGGGGGGAATGCTGGCGGCGCTGATCGCGGATGCCTATCAGGATGTATCGACGCTTGCGGTCGTCGCACCGTTCATCGCGCTGGTGACGGCGCTTGCAGAGAGCGTGAGCATTCAATCGGTCGGGTTAGCGCTGCAGGCGCTGCATGCGCAGCCGCCGCAATGGGGGGTGTTTGTCCGCAAATTGAAGCTGGAATTGCTGGTGGGGCTGATGATGGGAGCCGCCTGCGGGCTGATCGTCGGTCTGATAGCGTGGGTCTGGAAAGGGAGCTTCATTGTCGCGGCGAGCCTGTTTCTGGGCATTACCGGGGGCGTCGTGGCTTCAGCGGGCGTGGGGTTATCGCTGCCGTTTCTGATGCGGCTGTGTCATCGCGATCCGCAACTGGCTTCAGGACCGATGGCGCTGGCGCTCGCCGACGTGGTCACGCTGCTGTGCTATTTCAATCTGGGGCGGTGGCTGCTGGGGTGAACGCGGCGGGGTGGCGGGGTGGCGGGGTGGCGGGGACGCTCCGCGAATGCGGAAGCCCCCGAAAATTGAGGATACTTGTATCGGGCGCTCCTACTGTAAGCCCCCGAAACAGGCCGGCATGATTCTCGGGGGCTTCCGCTGCGCGGGGCGCCCCCGCCACCCCTGCGCTAGATTTCACCACCGTCAGTATTACTGCCGAAATTCGTCGGGGTCAAAGTTGATCAGTTTGCCATCGCGGAAAAAGAGGACCACGCTGCGACCCTTACGGTCGGGGCCCCATTTGTAGCCCACATCGGTCTGTTGATAATGGCCGCCGTTCCGCTTCATTTCCGCGTCGTCGAATTCGCGTAAGCCTTCAGAGCCGATCACTTCGTTGACCGTGGCAATCGACATCCCATTCTCGATCTGATGGCATAGCAGCCAATTCAAGGCGGCGGGATCGTTTTCGATCTGGAATTGTCGCTGATGCCGTTCGACTTCCGCGGGAGAAAACCGCTCGGGTGTGGGGATCAGGATGGACTCGAGTTCCGCCCAGGACGCACAACCACAGCTCACGCAGGCCCCCAGCAGGAGACCGAGCGGCAGCAGATGAACTCGTTGGCGGTGCAGAGCAACTCGCGGAGTTGACATGCGATGTTCCCACTTCGGCAGGCAGAACCCCAAGGGGGGAACGATATCGTGGAAGCACGCCATGTCCCTAGAGAAACTCGGCCTGATCTCGGTCGAGGCGACCGATTCCTCGTGGGTTCACGGGCTCAATCAGCAGGAATTGCCTCTCTGCGGCACAATCGAAAGGTCAGGCGACGCGCGGAATCTTCGGCAGCGGCAAGATGCGTGGTTCGTCATCGGTGACCACCTCCGCGGTGGTCTCCACGGTGGTGTTGCCCGATTGCTCACTGGTCGGAGACTGTGGTGGTCGAAACCGGGCGACAATGGAGAGCACGGCGGGCAGCGTGACGAGTGCGAGCAGGACGCAACTGACCACGCCAATTGACAGCACGGCCCCCAAGCTCGACAGCCCGCGATGGGCGGAAATCATCATGCTGCCAAAGCCCACAATGCTGGTGCTGCTGGTCATCGATATGGCATTCACCAGACTGGGACTCGGGCGGTAAGCCTGTGTGGTGCGATGATAGAAATCGTGCAGCACATGCACACCGTTATCGACACCGATGCCAATAATCAGCGGCAGAATGATCAGGTTGGCCGGATTCAGCGACATCCCCAAGGCCGAGAGCACACCGAAGGTGAGAATCAAACCCAGAATGGGAGGCACAATGCCCGCGATGGTCTCTATCACGCAACCGCGATCAAACCAGGCGGCGAGGGCAAACGTGCTGGCCGCATACGCCAATAACAGGCTGATCCAGGGAACTTCGGTCTCCCGCAGCAGTAGCATGCCGATGGTGGCTCCCACGGCGATGGCGGGTGGCACAAAGGTTTGCAGGATGATCTCTTTCGGGAGGAAATCGAGCAGCAGCACCAGCAGAATCACCACCAGAGAATAGATCGCGCACACTTCGTAGCTTTGCTTGATCTGCTGAGCGGCTTCGTAATTCTGCAAGGGCGTGCCCGTCACTTCCGGATCGACGCTGCGCAAGTCATGAACGAATTGTGACAGGGGTTCCATATCCCACACGGGATCTTTGGGGAAGACCTGCAACAACCATTGACCACGCGGGCTGACATAACGCGACACGAGTTCCGCAGGCAGGTCTGCGACGGTGACAGGAGCGGGGTCCGCTGCTTGTGCCAGGGCCTGAAACTGGGCGAGCAGGGCATACGCCATTCGATACTGATACTCGGCGAGCACGGTCATCTGCTCGGGCAGTTCCATCCCCTCCAGAGCATTCAGGAACTCATCGAGTTGCCCGGCGACGCGTTTCGCGGGGGCTCCTGGTGTCTCGCGCAGAAAGTTATAGAAACTGTCGAGCATCAACCCCACCTGACCGGGAATCGCCGGAGCAGGGGCCGGTGGTTGCTCCGGCAGATGCGCGAGGTAAGCCCGATAACCCTGCACCAGCAACTGGCTGTCTTGCGCGGGGAAGGCCGGTAGCCGCGTGGCCAACTCTTCCACATGCCGCACCGTGGGCAGCGATTCCAACTGAGCCTTCAGCCGCCGGGCATCTTCAGCGGAATCCGCCAGCGAGACGGCATACAGCAGTGAATTGTTCGACGCTTCAAAGATGCGGTTCTGTGCCTCGACCGATTCCAGACCATCGGCCTGAAGATGCAGCAGATTATGATCGTAAACCAACTTGGGTTTCGGCCAACCCTGTTGCCAGTCGCAGGCATACCAGCCGACGGTCGCAAACAACGCCAGCGAGCCGACCACCACGGCCCACGGATACTCCGCCGTCATCCGGCCGAGGATCTTGCCTTGAAACGGGACGGGCAACGTCCGTTCTTCACTGCGGCGATCGGCAATCGCCACCAGGGCGGGCAGACAGGTAAACGTGGCGACGGTACACAGCAGGATGCCGCCCCCCGCGATAATGCCCAGTTCCGCGACACCCAGAAACGACGTGAACGCCGCACAGAAGAAGGCCAGCGAGGTGGTAATGGCCCCCGTCACAATGCCCGGACCAATGGTGGCAGCCGCTTCGACAATTCCCCGCCGCACATCACGCCCATGATGTCGCAGGTCGAGATAGCGCGACAGCAGATGCACGGCGAAATCGTTGCCCAGGCCGATGACGATCGAAGCAAACGCCACCGAGAGGATATTCAGATGCCCGATGACTAATGTGGTATATCCAAAGGACCAGGCCATGCCGACCGCCAGCACGATCATGCCGAGCGCCGGGTGCCTGAGTCCGCGAAAGCCCAGAAAGAACAGCAGTCCCACCCCGACGAAGGAAATCACGGAAGCCTGTGTGCTATCCTGCTGCGATCGCCGCATCTCATCGTTTTCCAGGACCGGAATGCCAGTCAGCCAGATTTTGATGTCGGGGTATTCGCTGCGGGTCTCGGCGATTAATTGTCGCAAGCGGTCAATGGCGACGGTGGCCCCTTCAAAGCTGTCCTGTGTCTTGACCGGAGCCGCCATCAGGAAACCCATGGTTCCCTGTTCATTCAACATGTAGACCGTCTGGTTTCCCTGATCACGCAGTTTCGGATCGATGGGCAGAATGTCGGGCCAGGGGTTCACGAAGTCGTTGCGGTCTTTCGCAAACCGGGCCAGCGATTCTGACAGCCGCTCGGCGTGCTGCCACAGCAACGCATCGCCTTCGGGGTGATCGCTCCGCAAATCGCGCAGTTGAAACTGCAGCAGCGGAATCAGGCTTTCGAGACGGACCAGATCCCAGCGTCCCCCGAGGATGGGACGGTATTCCTCCAACCGTTCCAGACCAATCGCGAGTGAATCGGGAGGGAGATACTGCAAGCCTTTGTTGCGCAGTCCACCCGGCTCGATTTTATACAGCACATTCGCGAAGAGTTCCTCTTCCGCGCGCAGCTTATCGCCCAGACGGTCGAGCGTCGCCTTGATGGTTTCCGGCTCGTCGGCTTCGATGGCGACCACCATATCCGACGATTCGCCAAAATCTTCGGTGTACTTCAACCAGCGTTGCTGGAACGGCACCGAGGGATCGATGAGGTCGCTGCGGTCGGTTTTGAACTGCAACCGCGTCGCTGTGATGAACACACTCGCCAGCGTGATCACAGCGATGATGCCCAGCGTGATGCGCGGACGCCGCACGCAGGCGTGCGTGACTCTGCGGAGCACCTCCGACATCAGGCCAGGTTCGTTATCAGCCGCTGGCGAATCGACCATGAGCATCGCGATCCGTTGTCACTCAAGCGTTGTCAGAATCTTCCGCGTGGGCCATGTGCCCCTTCCCCTGGGTCCGCTACGCCATCTGATGGGTCGTGCCGGGGAAACCGGTGTTCACCATCAGTAATTATAGGCCAAACGGAAGCCTTGGGGGAGTGTGCGACGTTCTAAGAGATCCGGGCGGACGCAACCAGTCCAGTCTCGATCGGCAGACCGGCCTCCGGCAGATTCTGCTTGACCGATTGGCCCAATTCTTCTACATCATGCCAGTTTTGCCGGAGGTTTCCGCGGGATTGTGGTTCCGACTCCGTTCTACTGAGAGATTTCCCGGTACTGGCCACGCGGATTTTCATGCGACTGCTGGAACGCTACATTCTGGTCGAATTGCTGCGGGTCTTTACCGCGGTGCTGGCATTAACCACGTGTCTGCTGTTGCTGGTGGGGGTCTTCGGGCAGGTGCGCGAGAATGGCCTCGGGCCCATGCAGGTGCTGCAGATTCTCCCGTTCGTCATTCCCAGCCTGTTACCGCACACGATTCCTTCCACCCTGTTATTAACGGTGTGCGTCGTTTATGGCCGAATGGCGGGCGATCGTGAAATTATCGCCGCGAAGGCCGCGGGCATTCATATGACGTCGCTGCTGTGGCCGTCCTATTTTCTGGGGGCGGTGCTGAGTGTTGTATCGCTGCTGATGCTCGATCAGGCCATTCCCTGGTCTTACACCAACATCGAACGCGTGGTCACGCTCGCCATGGAAGACATTTTTCTCGATGTCTTGCGGACCCAGAACCAGGTCTACATCAAGGAACGCGGCATCACCATCACGGTCATGGAAGTGCGGGACCGCACGTTGATCTTCCCGACGTTTCGCATTTCCCCGAATGGTCGCAGTGCCGTCACGCTGCAAGCTGAAGAGGCCCGGCTGCATTTTGACCTGCGCCGGCAGGAAGTTGTGCTGAAGATGAAGCATGGCATCATCGACATTCCAGGTCAGGCACAAGGGGCCTTTGAGTCCGAGGAAAAGTCGTTTCCGTTGCCTTCCAAACGCGGCCGGAAACGGCCCAGCATCATGCAGTTGGATGATGTCTCCAGCGAACTTATCGTGGCGAAACACGATGAACAGGCCGCGAAACACAGTCAGGCCATCGATACCGCATTGTGGTTGTCGACGGGGAACTTTGCCCGGTTCTCAGCGCCCGATTATCAGACGCATCAACACCAGATTCGCGATGCGACCGACAAGCAATGCAAGTTGACCACAGAGCTGTATAACCGTTACGCCATGGCGTGCAGTTGCTTCTTCTTTGTCTTGCTGGGCAGCCCGTTTGCCGTGCTGATGGCCCGCAAACAATTTTTGACCAGCTTTCTGTTCTGCTTCCTGCCGATTCTGGTGATCTACTATCCCATCACCATGATGACTCAGAACCTCTCGAAGACCGGCAAGCTCGACCCGATGTGGGCCGTGTGGTCGGCCAATGCCGTCATGACGATCGCCGCCGGTTACTTCTATCGTAAGGTGCTGCAGAATTAGTTGAGGGTTGAGGGTTAAGGGCTGAGGGTTGAAAAGCCGCCACCGCCGAGTGGCGGGCATTTGAAGGTTGAAGGATGCGCGCCGGATGATGGCCAGTCGCTTTGAACGCTCCGCACTCCGCCTTCCCCGCTCCGCACTTCCCTCGGCCTTCCATTTCCTTCCCCCCCGTCGCCGTGGTAACTTCACGGCATGGCGACGTCTGACGAGGATCTGATGCGACTTGTGCAAACCGGCCAACTGGCGGTGTTTGAAGAGTTGGTGCATCGGTATCGCGCCGCATTGGTCCGAGTCGCGGCCAGCAAGCTGGGCGATCGACAAGTCGCGGAAGATGTCGTGCAGGAAGCCTTGCTCGCCGCGTTTGCCGCCCGGCAAACATTTAACCCGGCGTACAAATTTCGCACTTGGTTGTGGACGATTGCCCTGCGACTCTGCCAGAAGCAATGGCAGCGCTCGCAAGGTCCGCAACGATCGCTGGTCAAAGCCAATAGCCCGGTGGTGCATAACGCCACGGTCGATGGCCCGCATGGTCTGCAGTCGCTCCTCTCGGTCGAACGGGCCGAGTTGTTACAGCAGGCGTTGGACGTGTTGCCGGAAGCCGAGGCCGATGCCTTGCGACTACGATTTTTCGGCGGATTGCCTTTTGAGGACATCGCCGCCGCGATGAATTCCAGTGTCAGTGGTGCCAAGCAGCGGGTCAAACATGGCCTTGCCCGGCTGGCGGAACGACTACAGACTCTCTCCGGAGTCGAATCATGAATTGCGATCAAGCCTTTGATGACCTGACCAACCCGCTGCTGCTCGACCGCGACGAGTTGGAGCAGCACCTGCGGCAGTGTGCCCGTTGTCGGCAGATGCAGGAGACATTAGCTCCTGCACTGTCATGGATGACGGATAGCCCGGCCGATTGGCCACATCGCACAGACAAGTCCTCCGACTCTGGGCCGCTGCTGACGCTGCAGGCGTTGCAAGTTGCAGAACGGTGTGCGTTGGAACTGAAGACGCGTCGGCCGCTGCCCGCGAGCACCTGGCTGCGCCGGGGTCTGATGTTGACGGCGGCGGCCTTCTGTGGTTTTGCCTTGGGCGTATGGGGCATTGAACAACGGGAGCCGCCAGCGGCGGTTTCTCTGCCTCAGGAAGCGGGCTTGCTGAAAGTCTGTTTGTGGACACAACCCAGCCGTGAAGCGGCAGCGCCCGATCGATCAGCCCGACACATCGTCGCCTCGTGTATCCTGTGTCATGTGCCCAGTACGCCAGCCGAGGCACGTTTCAAGGCTCATTTACTTCAGGAGCACGAACATTCCTGTCTGTGCGATCAACGTATCCATGCCTATCTGTGCGCTCAAAGTCTCCATGCCTGCCAGTGTCGTAAGAACGGCATGCGATCGAGCGAGTCGATATCAGCGATGGTCTGGGCGGGTGCCTATCGTCGATCCAGCGGGAGCATCACTTGATCGGCAGCCTGTGGTCGCAACTGCTGGTGATAGCCGTACTGGTCGCCGCGACTTTTGGGGCCAGTCAGTTCGGCTACCGTTGGGGGCTTAGAAAGTCCGAGCGGGAAACCGGCGATGCGGCTCAGTTGGGCACCATTCAAGGGGCGGTGCTGGGGCTGCTGGGCCTGCTGCTGGGTTTCAGCTTTGCAGGGGCATCTGGCCGCTTTTTTGATCGCCTGGATTTGATCACGCAGGAAGCCAATGCGATCGGGACGGCCTATTTGCGGGCAGAATTGTTACCCGCCCCGCATGCCAGCCACCTGCAACAGGCCTTGCGTGAGTACACACGCTATCGCGTGGAGTTCTTTGAGACTGGAACCGAACAGGATGAACCCAAACTCGTGGCAGACATGGTCCAGCAGCACAATTCCCTGTGGTCTGCTGCCCGCGATGGCGTGCTCGAAGCCCCGCAATTCGCAGTGGCGGTGCTGCCCCCGGTCAACGAGGTGCTCGATCTGCACGCGCTGCGCCTGGCGGCCGCGCATCGGCATCTCCCCCTGCCGATTATTGCGTTGCTCATCTCAGCCGCCGCGATCGGGCTGTTATCGGTGGGGTTTGGGTGCGGGCTTTCCGGTAAGCGGCCGCGCCTGATGACCATGTGTCTGTCGACCCTGGTAGCCACTGTGCTCTGGGTCACGATTGACTTTGAGTTCCCCAAGCAAGGCCTGATCCAGCTCAATCAGCAACCCTTGCTCAACTTGTTGAACGGCTTCGAAGTCCCTGGCCAGAAGTAAGGCGTGTCATGCCAGATGGCTTGCGCGCCAGTGGCATGACAACCCCTTGTCGACCAAAGCCCCATTCAGACTACTCCGGCGGACGCGGTCCACCCGGCGGACGACCGCCCGGCCCCGGACCGCGACGGCCACCGGGTCCGCCGCCCGATTCCCGTTCCGACTTACCGATGCCGGCCGGCTTGTCATCATGCTCGGTATCGGCGGGCGTGCGACCCAGCACGATATCGAAGTTGGCTGCCAGTTCGCCGATCTTGGAGTCGGGCAGCTTGGCGAAATCGACCAGCAACAGCTCTCGCAATTTCGGATCTTCCACATCGCGGAAGACACCGTCGCGCTCGTTCTGCGGATGGCCCTTGATCAGCAGTTGCGTGGTGAAGACCCGCTTCCCATGCTGGCTGATGCCGACATGGATGTGCGGCGTGCGGCCCGGGTAGGGGACCGGCTTGACCGTGCGGAAGTAGTACCGGCCCTGCGAGTCGGTCAGGAACCGGCCATAACCCTGAAAGTTCTTGTCGAGCAGTTCATGACGACTGTCGCCGGAATGCAGGTAGGCTCCGTTGTTGTCGACCTGCCAGATTTCCACGAAGGCATTCCGGATCGGTTGCCCGGTCGGCCCGAGAATCTTTCCCGTCAGATGCGTGATTTCCCCGACGGCGGGCGTGATGGAATCGTTCACCACCAGCAGGTCGTTGTCGGTATCGAGCGGCAGTTTGTCAGGATAGAACGGCCCCTCGGTCAGCCGTGGCGTGGGGGTCAGTTGGTCGGCGAACGCACCGCGGACATTCCAGGCCGCGGCGGCAAAGGCGGTCGTCTGTAAGAACTGGCGGCGTGACCAGGGGGGAAATGTCAGCGACATGGAGCGTTCCTTGTGAGATTCCAGACAACGATGTTAGTGGAGACTTCAGTGATTCCCGGCCCGTCTACGGATAAACCCGTATTTCCCGGAGAAGTTCCGAAAACCGGTGGAATCGTAAGTTGTTGATGCGTTGCAGGGGAATAGGGCTTGCACGAATGGCCAGCCCCAGACACGATAACACGCAGCATCTCATCCGTTAACCACAATTTCTGGTGGACTCCCATGCTTTCCCGGTTCCTCTTCTCTGCCGTGGCTGCCATGTGTCTCACTCTGGCGACGACGGCCCAGGCCGCCATCTTCAGTGGCGAGGTCGAATCGGTCATCCCCGGCACCGGGTCGATCACCATTCGCATTGCCAGCCAGGATAAGTCGATGACCTTCAAGCTCGGTTCCACCGGGCGGGTGCAACTGGGCACGAAAACGGTGAAGCTCGATGCCGTAAAAATTGGGCAGACAGCGACAGTGACCACCGGCAGTGATAACAGCATCGCCACCAAGATTACCGTGCGCGACACGAAGCCGACCGAAGTGGCCACCAAGCCCGCGCCCAAACCGGCGACGAAACCCGCCCGCCCCTCTCCCATGCCAGAGGCCGACGCGACCGCCGCGCGAACACAAGTCACCGTGGGCGACTGGCCCCAATATCGCGGACCGAATCGCGACAACATCAGTCTCGAAAAAGGCCTGTTGACCACTTGGCCTGACAATGGCCCCAAAGTCGCCTGGGAAAAATCGGGCTTTGGCGAAGGCTACTCCAGCGTCTCCCTCGCCGGAGACACCATTTTCACGATGGGCACCCAGGGCGGACAGGAAATGCTGTTCGCTTTGGATCGCGAGGGCGGCCATACCAAATGGTCGATCGCCACCGGACGCGTCTTTCAGGATGGCCAGGGCAACGGACCGCGTGGCACCCCCACCATCGATGGCGATCGCGTTTATGCGTTGGGTGCGAACGGCGACCTCGTTTGTGCGAAAGTCGCCGATGGCGATGTCCTCTGGCGACTCAACATTCTCGAAACGTTCCAAGGCAACAATATCGTCTGGGGCATCAGCGAATCGGTCCTGATCGATGGGGACAAACTGATCTGCACGCCCGGCGGTCGCGCGGCGACGATGGTGGCGCTCGACAAAATGACCGGCCGCCCGATCTGGCGGGCCGTCGTTCCCGGCACGCCACAAACCGGTTATGCCTCGCCGATTGCGATCAATGTCGGCAATGTCCGGCAGTATGTGACCTTCGTGCATACCGCCGTGGTGAGTGTCCGGGCGAATGATGGCACGCCGCTATGGGGGCAACAGGAATCAACCAACGGGACTGCGAACTGCTCATCGCCCGTGTACGACAACAATATGCTGTTCACGGCATCGGGCTACGGTACGGGGGGGGCTCTCTTCCGACTCGCCTCCAGCGGGAATCAAACTCAGTCGCAAGTGGCCTATACCACCAAGGAAATGAAGAACCATCACGGCGGCATGGTGCTGCTCGATGGTTTCGTCTACGGCTTCGACGAGCAGATTCTCACCTGCCTCGACCTGCGAACTGGCAAGCCCGCGTGGCAGAACCGTTCGGTGGGGAAGGGCTCGCTGACCTATGCCGATGGCCGCCTCTATCTCCGCAGCGAAGGAGGGCCGCTAGCGTTGTGTGCCGCGTCTCCGCAAGGCTATGAAGAGTTCGGTCGGTTCGATCCTCCGAATCGCGCGGGCCGCGCGGCATGGGCCCATCCCGTGGTCGCCGGAGGCAAACTCTACATCCGCGATCAAGACTCGCTGACGGTGTTTGATGTCAAGGAATAAGGTGATGGGTGTTGGGAAATTCAGTTAGCCCCTGGTTGCTCGCAACCGGGGGCCCTCAGCCTCCCGACAACTTCGCCAGTAACTTTTCCCGCACGGCCTGGGCGTCGGCCCCTTTCAGTTGCTTCATGACCTGGCCGATGAGGGCTCCCACGGCGGCTTGTTTCCCCGCTTGAAAATCGGCGACCGCTTTCGGGTTCTTCTCGATCACGGCGGCAATCGCAGCCTCCATCGCGCCGTCATCCTGCACGATCGCCAAACCCTTGGCGGCGATAATCGCATCGATCTGCGCGATCGTCGGTGATGGTGTCTGCTCTTCCTCAGTCGTCAGCAAGTCGGTGAAGACTTCCCGTGCCGATTTGATCGTGAGTTGCTTCTGGACCACGCGGGCGATGAGTGACCCCAGCACCTCGGGACGCAATGGGAAGGTCGCGATCTCTTCTTTGCGTTCCTTCATCACCCGCAACACATCCTGCGTGACCCAGTTTGCGGCCTGCTTGCCGTCGCCGCAGAGTTTCGCCGTCGCCTCGAAATACTCCGCGAATAACCGGCCCTGATCGATAATGACCGCGGCATCATACGCCGAGAGTTGATACGCGCTTTGAAACCGCTTCCGCATGCTGGCCGGGGCTTCACACATCTCGCTGCGGATCGCCGCGAGTTGCTCTTCGGTCACGGTGACCGGCACGAGATCGGGGTCGGGGAAGTAGCGGTAATCGGCCGCTTCTTCCTTCTCGCGCATGATGGTGGTCACGCCACGATCGGGATCGAAGCCCCGCGTCGACTTTGGGGCATCCTTGATCGTCTTGCCGGTCTCTTGAAACGCCTTCCATTGCCGGGCGATTTCGTATTCGACGGCCTGTTCGGTGAAGCGGAAACTGTTGAGGTTCTTGATCTCGACAATCGGTGTCGCGACCACGGTGCCATCGTCTTTGGTGATGTGCAGGTTCACGTTGGCATCGCACCGCAGGCTCCCTTCCTGCATGTTGCAGTCGGAGACCTCCAGATACGTCAGCAACGCGTGCAAGTCTTGCAACATCTGACGGGCCTCGGCGGCTGACCGCAGATCGGGATGCGAGACGATTTCCACGAGTGGCGTCCCGGCACGATTCAGGTCGACCATGCTATCGCGACCGCGGCCGGTTTCATCATGCACATTCTTGCCGGCGTCTTCTTCCAGGTGCGCGCGGATGATGCGGATCTGCCGCGATTCGCCGGTCTCTGTGTTGGTGATCAATTCGACCTGGCCATCGAAGCTGAAGGGCAAGTCGTACTGGCTGATCTGGTAGCCCTTCGGCAGGTCGGGGTAGAAGTACTGCTTGCGATCCCATTTGGTGAACTTGGCGATCTCGCAGTTGAGGGCCATCGCCGTTTTGATCGCCAGCCTGAGCGCAGCACCATTGAGTACAGGCAACGACCCCGGCAAACCAAGACAGACCGGGCACGTTTGCACGTTGGGCTGATCGGGGTTAAACGCTGTGCTGCAACCGCAGAAGATCTTCGTCTGCGTTTGCAGTTGCACGTGAACTTCCAGGCCGATGATGGGTTGGTAGTGCATGGGTTTTGGGGGGGTGGGTTTTGGGTGTTAGGGATTGGGATTCGAGTCAATCGTCGGCATTGAGGGCAGCATTTACCTAACACCTAATCCCCAACACCCAACACCGGCCTCTTCATCGACCAGTCGGTTTCCCGTTCGTACATGCGGGCGGCGCGTAGCAGGCGTTCTTCTTCAAACGGCGCGGCGAGCAGTTGCAGGCCGATCGGCAAGCCCGCGGGTGTGAACCCGCATGGTACCGAGATCCCCGGGATCCCCGCGAGATTCGCGCTGATGGTGTAAACATCGGCGAGGTACATCCCCAGCGGATTGTCCGACTTCTCGCCAATCTTGAACGCCGCCGTCGGTGTGACCGGGCCCGCGATGACATCGACTTCAGCGAACGCCTGGTCATAGTCTTCGCGAATGAGTCGGCGGACCCGCAACGCCTTCACGTAATACTGGTCGTAATAGCCGCTCGACAGGGCATAGGTCCCCAGCATGATGCGGCGTTTGACTTCGGCACCGAACGCCTCGCCGCGACTGGCGGCATACATCTCGTTCAGCGACTTCGCCGATTCCGTGCGATGGCCGTAATGCACGCCGTCATACCGTGAAAGGTTGCTGGATGCCTCTGAAGGAGCAATCAGATAGTACGTGGCGATGGAGTATTTGGAATGGGGCAGCGAGATGTCGCGGACCTCGGCCCCCAGGCCGCGATAGACATCAATCGCGGCTCGCACCGCCTGTTCGATTTCGGCATCCAGGCCTTCCGCGAAGAACTCCCGCGCGACACCGATTTTCAAGCCTTGCAACGGTTGATCGAGTGTCGCCGTGTAGGCCGGGACCGGTTGATTGACCGACGTTGAATCGCGCGGATCATGTCCGGAGATGGCTTCGAGGACGGCAGCGGCGGCGGTGACATCGGTGGCAAACGGACCGACCTGATCGAGCGAACTCGCATACGCGATCAGGCCGTAACGGGACACGCGGCCGTAGGTCGGTTTCATCCCGACGATGCCGCATAACCCGGCCGGTTGCCGGATCGAACCACCGGTATCGCTCCCCAGTGATACCGGCGCCATACGCGCGGCGACGGCGGCGGCGGAACCGCTGCTGCTCCCACCGGGAGTGCGTGACAAGTCCCACGGATTGCGGGTGATCTGGTACGCCGAGTTCTCGCTCGATGAGCCCATCGCGAACTCATCCATGTTGGTGTGGCCGAGCAGCACGGCATCGGCGGCGCGCAGTTTCTGCACCACATGGGCATCGTAAGGTGGGCGGAAGTTCTGCAGCATCTTGCTGCCACAGGTCGTTGGTTCCCCGGCGATGCAGAGGACATCTTTCACGGCGACCGGTAGCCCGGCGAGCAAGCCGACGGGTTCGCCGCGTGCCCGTTTCGCATCGATGGCGGCAGCCTGGTTGAGGGCTGTCGCCGAATCGACATGCAGATAGGCCGCGACCTGGCCATCCCATCGAGTGATGGCCTGCAGATAATCGGTGGTGGCAGCGACGGCGGTGACTTCACCCGCTTGCAGTTGTCGCCATAGTGCTCCGGCACTCAGATCGCAAAGGCTCATCCGCCGGCATTCCCGAGGAGTGATGGTCAAAGGAACGCGAACGGACAGCCGCCAGCCCGCGAGACAACAAAAGCCCGCACGATCTTAGCCCGTCAGGCTGAGAGGGGAAATCGTGGCAGGTTCAGGATTCGAGAATCGCTGGCACCAGAAAGTACTTGCCGTCGGTTTTGGGAGCATTGGCCACGGCAAGTGGGCGGGGAAGCGAGGGCACGAGAACGTCTTCGCGGAGCACGTTCGTCAGTTCGATGGCATGCACCATCGGCTCGACGTTCGCGACATCGAGTTCGTCGAGCCGGGCGACATAATCGAGGGTCGCGCCCAATTGGACCGCGAACAGGTCGACTTCCTCGGACGTCAACTGCAAGCGGGCCAGCGACGCCACCTTCAGGACGGTTTCACGAGGAAGAATGGTTTCACGAGCCGGTGCCATGATCGATTGCCCGCCATCAATAAGTGCTGACCAGAAGCCGGTCGACACTCAGTTCTTGGCAGCCACTTCGGGCAACTGGAACGGAGCCCGGACCACTTTCTTGGTGACCAGACCCGAACGCAGGCACTTCACGCAGACGCGAACCTTTTTCGAGCCTTCACCCAGTTGGATGTTGACCGGTTGCAGGTTCGGGCGGAACTGGCGGCGCGAAATCCCGGTGGTCTTGCGACCGTTACCGCCGAGGTACTTCGCCTTACCACGCTCGACCTTTTGATTGCCGTAGGCCGGAGACTTGTCACAGATAAAACAGGAGCCACTCATGGCGATCGATCCGCTATCTTTACGTGGTCACGTAGACACCGCGCACGGTTATCCCGGCGACGGGAGTGGAGGAGTATATCGGTTGTGGCGCAGCGTGCCAATCGAGTCGCGGGAAATTTCAGCCAGGATCGGGTTGATTGCCAGGTATTTCGCCCTAAATCTCAGAGGGAGAAGACGTTCCGGTGATGACGTCCGGTGGCAGGATGTGTCCCATCTTATCGCGCTTGGTCGCCAGATAGCTGGCCCGCAGTTGTTCGGGCGGGGCGATAATCGGCACTTGTTCCACCACTTCTAAGTCAAATCCAGGGAAGGCGTTAACTTTAGTCGGGTTGTTGGTAAGCAGGCGGACTTGAGTCAGCCCCAGATCTTTCAGGATCTGCAACCCGGTTCCATAGTCGCGCGCATCGGCTTTAAAGCCCAGTTTGTGGTTCGCTTCTACGGTGTCAAGCCCTAAGTCCTGTAGCTGATACGCCTTGAGCTTTGCCGTTAAGCCGATGCCCCGGCCTTCCTGGGGAAGATAAATCACTGCTCCCACGCCGTGAGACTGGATCATTGTCATTGCCATGTGCAATTGATCACCACAGTCGCAGCGTAATGATTCCAGCACATCTCCCGTAAAGCAGGAAGAGTGCATGCGAATGAGCGGTGCCGGGACTGATGTCAGGTCTCCCCAGACGATCGCCAGCGGTTGCTGGTCTTCGTATTGTACACTGTAGGCGATGACACGGAATTCGCCGTAATGCTTTGTCTGAAAGGGAACTTCCGCCTCACGTTTCACCAGTTGTTCACGACGGCGGCGGTAACGGACAAGCTCCTCGATGGAGACAATCGGCATCTGGTGCTGTCGGGCAAGGCGGTGCAATTCTTCGCCGCGGGCCATGCCTAACCCGTCATCGCTGCAGATTTCGATGATCGCGCCGACGGTCTTAAGTCCTGCCAGGCGAAGGAGATCGATCGTTGCTTCGGTATGACCCGCCCGGCGTAAGACGCCCCCTTCCTTGGCCAGCAACGGGTTAATATGCCCCGGGCGGACGAAGTCGTGCGCGACGCCATCGGGACGGCTGAGGGCCGCCAGAGTTTGGGCCCGCGCCTGTGGGCTGACACCGGTTCCGCTGTCTCTGTAGTCGATGGGCGTTAGAAACGCCGTGCGATGCGGGGCGGTGTTGCGTTCCGCATCAACAATCGGCACCAACCCCAGTCGCTGAGCGGTTTCCTCCAACAGGGGGGCACAGAGCACACCGGCCCCGTGGCGTAGCATGAAATTGGCCATTTCGGGGGTCATAAACTCGGCCGCAGCGACAAAATCGCCTTCGTTTTCGCGGTCTTCGGCATCGACGACAATGATCATCCGCCCGGCTTTTAAGGCGGCGACCGCTTCGTCAATGGTGTTGTACAGGGCTTCAGCAGGTTCAGCAGACATGCAATCGTCCAGGTTGGGGCAGTGCCGCTCGCAATCCGTGGTTCATTCTAGCGCACTTCCCGGTCAGACAGAACGGTCGGCCCAATTTCGTGGCAAAACCCGTTGGGCAACACGTCGGCGGCGCCATAATCGGCAGGGCAGGTGGTAGCGCTGCAAACCGACGGGTTTGCCTAAACGGTGCCAGTCTTCCGCACTGTCTCCTTGACAAAAAAGCATGCGTTGATATGTTCAAGGGATACAGCGAAGTGGTCCGTTGACGGATATGAGTCGGTTTTCTGGCCAGTTTGCTCCCGCCTATGCCCGCGCTAGCCGGATGGATGCCTGCCTGACGTTCGCGTTCCCCCCGCGGAATGAGAGGATGACGACATGATGTGTCTGCGCTCCACAGCGATATTGCGAATGACTTTGGGTACCGCGGTTCTGGCGGTAGCCGGTTCTGTGTTCGCTGAAGCACCCCGCGGGCTGGGTGATCCCGGGCAGTTGACGGGTGTGCGTGTCGAACCGAACTTGAATTCGCAAGGCATGACACTGCGGGGTCGCGATGCCCGTCAGCAATTGTTTGTCACGGGCGAGTACTCTTCGGGCCAAGTGCGTGACTTCACGCGGCAAGTGCAGTTCATCGCGGAGCCGGCCGACCTGGTTGCGATTGATGCCACGGGATATGTCACCCCGTTGAAAGATGGCCAGGGTGTCATCCGAGCTGTCGCCTCGGGAACCGTTTCCCCCAATCTCCCAGTGACTGTTACTGGCATCACGCACGATGTCCCCATCAATTTCCCGAATCAGATTGTGCCGATCTTTACCAAGCTGAATTGCAACAGCGGGGGCTGTCACGGCAAGGCGAGCGGCCAGAACGGCTTCAAACTGTCGCTGCTGGGTTTCTATCCCGATGAAGATCACGAGTTCCTGGTCAAGGAAGGCCGTGGTCGCCGCGTGTTTCAACCGGCACCCACGCAAAGCCTGTTGCTGACCAAGCCCACCGGTCAATCGCCACATGGTGGCGGCAAGCGGATGGATGCCGACAGCTATGAATACCGGCTGATCACCCGCTGGATTCAGCAGGGGATGCCGTATGGCAAAGCTGAAGACCCCGTGGTGACGGGCATTCGCTGCCTGCCGGAAGGCCGGGTGATGGATCGCAGCACTCAACAGCAGATTACGGTCGTCGCCACTTACAGCGATGGTTCGACCGAAGATGTCACGCGGATGGCGTTGTTTGAAGCCAATAACACCGAGATGGCGGAAGTCACCACGACGGGGCTGGTCTCCACGCTCGATCTCGCCGGGGAAGTGGCGATCATGGCCCGCTATCAGGGGCAGGTCTCCACGTTCCGCTCGACGATTCCGCTGGGAGCCGTCATTGCCGAACGTCCGCCGGTGAAGAACTTCATTGATACCGCGGTCATGGGCAAACTCGATGTGCTGGGGATCCCGCCGTCACCATTGGCCGATGATGCGACCTTCCTGCGTCGCGTGTATGTTGACATCACCGGCACGCTACCGAGTGCCGAAGAAGTGCAGGCCTTTCTTGCAGACACCAACCCCGCGAAGCGCGACGCGCTGGTCGATCGGCTGGTCGATAGTCCGGCCTATGCCGATTACTTTGCGAACAAATGGAACATGGTGCTGCGCAACAAGCGTGATGGGAACGATCTGCAATCGTCGACCTTTGGTTTCCATCGCTGGTTGTGGACCGCGTTGTATGACAATCAACCCTATAGCGACATGGTTACCAATCTGCTGACGGCGTCGGGGGGGCCTGATGAAAACCCGGCGGTGACGTGGTACCGCGAAGTGGATCAGACCAACGAGCAGGTGGAAGACGTGGCACAGTTGTTCCTCGGCCTGCGGATTCAATGTGCCCGGTGCCATCACCACCCGTTCGAGAAGTGGAGCCAGGACGATTACTACGGCCTTGCCGCGTTCTTCAGCCGGGTGGGTCGCAAGAACATTGTCGGCGGGAACAATCAGGTCACCGATAAACGTATCTTCCATCAGGACACCCAAGGCCCGGCTCAGTCTCGCAATGAACGCTCGGGCAAAATGCTGGTGCCGACCGGCCTGGGCAGCCCTCCGCTCACGCTGGCTCCGGAAGAAGACCCGCGTGTGCATCTGGCCCAGTGGATGGCCGATCCGCAAAACCCGTTCTTCGCAAAGGCGTTGGTTAACCGCTACTGGAAGCACTTCTTCAGTCGGGGCATTGTGGAGCCGGAAGACGATATGCGGGAAACCAATCCGCCCTCGAATCCCGAGTTGCTTAATCAACTGGCTCAACACTTCGTGCAGCAGGGCTTCGATCTGAAAGACCTCGTCCGCACGATCTGTAAGTCGTCGACCTATCAACTCAGCTCGCTCCCGAATGAGTACAACCTGAAGGATAAGCAGAACTTCTCACGCTACTATCCGAAGCGGTTGTCGGCCGAAGTGCTGTACGACGCCTTCCATCAGGTGACCGGGACCACGCAGTCGTTTGGTGGCTTGCCCGCCGGGACGCGGTCGATGGAAATTCCCGATCCCACGATGTCGCAGAATGTCTACTTCCTGAAGGTCTTCGGCATGCCCGCCGGTGACACTGCCTGTGAATGCGAACGCTCGCAGGAAGCCAACCTCGCACAAAGTCTGCATCTGCTCAACAGCAGCGAAGTGCAGAACAAAATCTCTGCGGGGAATGCCCGTCCCGCCGTGATGGCCAATGAAAAGGAACGGCCGAGTGAAGAGAAAATTCGTGAGCTCTACCGCTGGGTTTATTCGCGCGATCCCGATGCCGAGGAACTCGCCATTGCGGTCGCTCACTTGAATAAGCATCAGGACAATTTGAAGCTGGCGCTGGAAGATATTACGTGGGCCCTGATCAATACCAAAGAGTTCCTGTTTAATCACTAGCGAACGCGTGTCTGCCACGGAGTGGGTTTCGCAAGAATCCCACTCCGTGAACCCCGCCCGATAGCTGCCTGCCCTGGTTTCCCGCCCGCCCCGTTCGCTATTGCTGCTCGACAATTGAGAGAGGGAGTCTCCCCATGCCGCCTCGGCTTGCTGTTCGTTGCGCCTGTCTCTGGGGCGGTCTCCTCGGCGGGGCCCTGCTGGTTGGCAACTCCGCCTGGGCTCAGTTGCCGCAAACGCGGCTCTATGCCCTCTTCCCGCCCGGGGGACAGGTCGGTACCACGTTCGATCTGACGGTCACGCGGGGTGATGATCTCGAGGAATTGCGGCAGTTGCAGTTCAGTCATCCGGGCATCACCGCGACACAAAAAACCACCACCAACAACGGCAAAACAGAACCAGTTCCCAATCAGTTCACGGTGAGCGTGGCGGCCGATGTTCCGCCCAGCCTGTATGAAGTCCGCTGCGTCGGTCTGTACGGCATGAGCAATCCGCGCTTCTTCGAGATCGGTCAACGGGCCGAGTTCGCGGAAGTCGAGCCGAACAACCTCGCGACCCAGGCGATGCCGGTCGAAATTGGCCAGACGATTAACGGCCGCATCAACGGTGCGACCGATGTCGACCTGTTCAAGCTGGTCGGGCAGCCGGGCCAACGCGTAATTATCGACTGTGCCGCGAAACGCATCGATTCGCGACTCGATAGCACCCTGGAACTGCACGATGCCGCCGGTCGCCGTCTGGCAACCGCGCGCAATACGTCCGCGAAAGATGCCGTACTCGATTACACGCTCCCCGCGGCGGGGGAATACATCGTCCGGCTGACCGACTTTGTCTACGCGGGGGGTGAAGACTATTTCTATCGATTGAAATTTCGTGCGACACCCTTCGTCGATTTCGTGCTGCCACCCGCGGGCGTTCCGGGTTCCACGGCACAATACACGATCTACGGCCGCAACCTTCCCGGTGGTCAGCCGACCGATGTCGTGGTGCAGGGACATCCATTACAGAAAGCCACGGTCGACATCACATTACCGGGCGACCCTACCCACTGGTCCGCGGGGCTGAACCTGGATGGTAACTCCGCTTCCATTGATGCGTGGCCGTATCGCTGGCTGACTCCGGAAGGTCCATCGAATGCGGTCGTCATGGGCTATGCGACCAGTCCGGTGACGATGGAAACGGAACCGAACAATCTTCCCACGCAGGTCAACAAAGTCACGGTTCCTGCCGAGCTTGCCGGGCAGTTTCAATCCAAGGGCGATGTCGATCTGTACCAGTTCGACGCTCAGGCGGGTGAAGTTGTCTGGATCGAAATGCAGGGCCAACGACTCGGCTATGGGGCCGATCCGTATCTCACCATCGATCAAGTCACCGTGAACGAGAAAGGCGAGGAAACACTGAAGCGGATTGCCGCCGTGGATGATGAGGGCAACAACCCGCTGCCGGTGATCTTTGAGACCATACACGACGACCCGGTGGCCAAATTCGTGGCTCCGGCGGCCGGACAATACCGGTTATCGCTCCGCGATCGTTATGCCGCCAGCCGTGGTTCACCGAGCCTGTTGTACCGTTTGACGTTGCGGCGAGAGACGCCCGACTTCCGCGTAGTCATCGTTCCCGATGGCCCCACGCCACCCAATCAAAAGACCCCGCAAACCTGGTCAGTCGGGCTGCGCAAAGGGGATCAATTCCCGGTCTCGGTCGTGGTCCTCCGCAAGGATGGCTTTGAAGGGGATGTCACCGTTGCGGTGCAAGGTCTGCCACCGGGAGTGACGTGCCGCGATATCAGCGTTGGTGCCAAGCCCTCGGCGGGTGTGATGGTGTTTGAGACCGCCGAAGATGCCGCCGAATGGGCAGGAACCGTGCAGGTCGTCGGGACGGCGAAGATCACGGACCCCACGGCCGTCGCCGCCGTCGCGGTGGCTCAGCAGGGTTTGAAGCCCGCGACCGATGCCATTCCTGCCGCCGAAAAAGCCTTGGCCAAACCGGCCGATGATCTGGCAAAAGCGACCGCCGAACTGACCGCCGCTCAAGCCGAACTCGCCACCAAAGCCGACGACGAAGCGCTCAAGAAGAAGGTGGCGGATGCGGAAGCAAAAGTCGCCGCGGCCAAGACGGTCAACGATCAAGCCGTGGCTGCGAAAGCAGCCGCCGATCAGAAGCTGGCTGAAGTGCAGGCCGCAATCACTCAGGCCCAGCAAGCCAAAGACGCTGCAACCAAAGAGGTGGCCCATGCCGCGCGTTATGGCACCATCGCCTGGAGCGGCCGACAGAATGTGCCCGGTGAAACCCGGCTGAGTGCTCAACTCGAACTCTCGGTCATGAACGAAGCCGCGCCGTTCCAGGTGAAGACCGAAATTCATCGCGTGGTCGCGAATCATGGACGGCAGATTCTGGTTCCCGTCAAGGCGATCCGTCGCCATGGTTTCGACGCCGATATCCCGCTCACCTTTGTTGGTCAGCCCCAGAACGTGCAGATCGAGAACAAGCCCGTAAAGAAGGGGACCGACGAAGAAGTCTTCCGCATCTTCGTCCCTGCGAATGCCCCGGTCGGGACCTATACGATGTATCTCGTGGCTCAGGCCCAGGTCTCATACCGCCGCAATCCACAGAAGGCCGACCGGTTGAAAGCCGAGTTCGATGCCGCCGACAAAGCCGCGAACGAAGCGGTTGAACAACAAAAGGCGCTGGTGGCGAAACGTGATGAAGCCGTGAAGCAAACCGCGGCGATGGTCGAGGGATTGAAGCAGGCGACCGAGGCCAAAGCGGCTGCCGATAAGGTGCTGGCTGATGCCCAAGCCGCCGAGAAAGCTGCCGCCGAAGCGGTCACCAAAGCCGGTGAAGATGCGACCGCCAAAGCCGAAGCCGAGAAGAAACTCGCCGATTCCCAAGCCGCCGTGAAGACCGCGACCGAGACTGTTGCCACGGCGGAGCAGACTCGTGTGACTGCGGAGACGCAATCAAAGACCGCCGAAGAAGCGAAAGTGGCCGCCGAAGCCGCCGTGAAAGTCGCCGACGAAACGATCAAGACGACGATGACTGCGAAAGCCGCCGCCGACAAGCTGTTCAAAGATGCGGACAACGTGGCGAAGGCCAAGAACATCAACTTCCTGCCGACGACCACGCCCATCGTCCTCACCATCAAGCCCGCGCCCTGCACGGTCGCCACCGCTCCGATGAACGGCGGCAACGTCAAGAAGGGTGAGAAGGTGGACGTGAAAGTGACCATCAAACGACAGAACGACTTCACTGGTCCGGTCACGCTGACGCTGCCGTTGCCGCCCAACGTCAAAGGCCTGCAAGCGGCCGAGGTCACCATTCCCGCCGACCAAACCGAAGGGACGCTCGTGGTGGAAGCGACCGCTGAGGCGACCGCCGGGGCGATCGCTAACCTCGTCGTGCGTGCGGTCTCGCAGTTCGATGGCGAAGCGCTGGTCGATCAACCGGTCGCCATCACCGTTCAGTAACCAACATAGAAACATACACAGCGGACTTACGCTGGTTCATTGGGATGTGAGTTTGAACATGATGCGGAAATGCCTGCTCCTGACCTGCCTGATGCTCTGCGTGACGGCGGTGGCCACTGCCGAGGACAAGCCACAGGCCGTGGGACCGATCGAACCCGTGGTGGTGAAACTCGATCGGCCGTCGAGCTTCGAGCAGGACGTGCAACCGATTCTCGATGAGAAATGCGTGGCGTGTCATAACGTCGCCGTCGCCGAGAGCCGCCTGGTTCTGGAAGATGTGGCGAGCATTCTTAAGGGGGGCAAGCGGGGCCCGGGAGCGGTCGCGAAAGATCCGGAAAAAAGTCTCATTTACCAACTCGCCGCGCGGAAGCATGAGCCGGTGATGCCCCCGCTGCCGAATGGTGTCTCCGCGACCGCCATCACGCCGCAGGAACTCGGCCTGCTGAAGTTATGGATCGAGGAAGGCCTGCCGTCCTCGGGAACTTCGGGGACTGCTCCTTTGGCGTGGCAATCGATTCCCGAGCAGATGAGTTCCATCTATGCCGTCGGCCTGTCACAACAGGGCCGCTATGTCGCGTGTGGTCGAGCGAATCAAATCGACATCTACGACCTGGCCACCGGGGAGTATGTGACCCGAGTGACCGATCCCAACTTGAACGGACTGACCTCGGGCGACCGGCCGCTCTATCCCAAGGGGGCAGCTCATCAGGATTTCGTCCACGCACTCGCCTTCCATCCCAGCGGCAACCTGCTGGCATCGGGGGAATACCGGGCCGTGAAGCTCTGGCAGCGCGCCGAGAACGTGCAACGCAAGGCGGTGCCGCTCGATCAGGCCGGGTTGACCGCCGCGTTGTCTCCGAACAGGCAACTGCTGGCGATCGCCCTTGCCGATCACTCTGTCCGCATCGTACAGACTGCCGATGGTCAGGTGGCCAAGACGTTGACCGGTCACACGGCACCCGTCACGGCGTTGCAATTCACGGCGGACCAGTCACAGATTCTTACCGGTTCCAAAGACAAATCGGTGCGACTGTGGAATGTGGCCGATGGTGCTCAGGCCGCGATCCTGGAAACCCCGGCCGAAGTGTTAAGCCTCGTACTGGCGGCCGATGCCAAGCGGATCTACACTGGCCATCAGGACAACTCGCTCAAGGGCTGGAATGTGCCATTTGATGCACCGAAACCAGCCGAAGGCGATAAGCCCGCGGAACCCGTCGCCCCCGTGGTGCAGATGAATGGTCATGGTGGCCCGGTGGTCAGTTTGGCGCTGGTGCCGAACCAGCCGCAACTCGCCTCGGGCAGCCTCGATGGCAACCTGCGAGTCTTCGATATCAACAATGGCAATCAGGTCCGTGCGCTGGGACATGGTGCCCCGGTGACCTCGGTCGCCGTGCGAAATGATGGCCAGTTCTTCGCGTCCGCGGGCGGCAATGTCGCCAAGTTGTGGAACGGGAATGGTCAGCAGATCGTCGAACTCAAGGGCGATGTCGCCAAGCAGCGCCAGGTGATCCAACTGACCGATGACGATGCCGTCGCCAAGTCCCGTGTCGCCTTGACCGATGCCTCGTTCAAGGCCGCCGAGAAGAATTCGCAGGAACGTCAGGAGCAGACGAAGAAGGCGATGGAAGCGAAGACCAAGGCCGATACCGACCTGACTCCTTTGCAGGAGAAAGAGAAGACTGCATTGGAAGCCGTCGCCGCCGCCAAGAAGGAACTCGAAGGCAAGCCCGACGATGAAGCCCTGAAGAAGAAGGTGACCGATACGGAAGCGGCTGCCGCCAAAGAGACCGAAGCCGTCAAGAAGCACCAGGAAGCGATCGATGCTGCCGCGAAAGCGATCACGCTCGCCGAGCAGGGGCAGAAGCTCGCTGAAGGTCGTCAGGCCGAAGCCAAGCAACTGCTCGATACCGAAACCGCCTTGGCCAAGCAGGTGGAAGAACGGCTCAATGCCGCCAAGGCCGAAATCCCCGCGACCGAGAAACCCATTCGCGTGGTCACCTTCACCGTGGATGGCAAGTACCTTGCGACGGCAGGGGATGATGGCGTGGTTCGCACCTGGGATGCGAAGACAGGCAAGCCGTGCGATGAAATCCGTGGTCATCAGGGCCCGGTCACCGCCTTGCTGACTGGCCCCGATCGCGCTCTCGTCAGCCTGAGTGAGGACAAGTCGGCGATCGTCTGGGATGGTGATCCGCAGTGGCACTATGCGGGCGTGCTGGGCCCCGCACAAGATCAGCCGCTCGATCGGGCCCCATCGCCGTTGATCGATCGCGTCCTGGCCTTGCGGTTCAGTCCCGATGGCCAACTGCTGGCGACCGGCGGCGGCGATCCTTCACGCAGTGGCGAGCTGCTGCTATGGAACGTCGCGGCTCGCAGCTTCCTCAAAGCCTTCCCGGAAGCCCACAGCGATACCGTCTTCAGCATCGACTTTTCCCGCGATGGCAAATGGATCGTCTCGGGGGCCGCCGATAAGTTCGTGAAGGTTCACGATGTCGAAACGGCAAAGCTGGTCCGGTCATTTGAAGGCCACACGCACCATGTGCTGGGCGTCACCTTCAAGGCCGATACCAGCCGCATCGCCAGTGCGGGGGCCGATAACGCCATCAAGATCTGGAACGTCGAAACCGGCGAACAACACCGCACGATCCAGAACTACTCGAAGCAGGTGACGGCGATCCAGTTCATGGGGACCAGCGACAACACCGTCAGCGCCAGTGGCGATAAAAGCGTGAAGTACCATCGCGCGAACGACGGGGGCAACTACCGCAGCTTTGGCGGCGCCAACGACTACGTCTACAGTGTCGCCGCACTGCGCGATGAATCGGTCGTCGTCGCGGGCGGGGAAGACGGCATCCTGCGCGTCTGGAACGGCACCAACGGTCAGGTGCTGTTCAACTTCGAGCCCCCCAAACCACCGGCACAACAGCAGGCTAGCGCTCAGTAGGCATCAGGCATCAGGTGTCAGGTGTCAGGTGTCAGCCAGTTGCCTATGCTGACGCCTGACGCCTATGACCTGATGCCTCTCGTCTGACACCTATTCCTCTTCCTCATCACCAATCAGTTTGTTCAGCTTTGCCACCGCCGCCAGGCGCGCTTTTTCAAAGGCCATGGCGTCGGCATCGGCTTTGGACTTGGAGAATTTGATCAGCGCTTTCGCTTCGACTTCGAGCGCGTTGTACAAGCCGAGCACACTGTCGACGTAGGCTTCGTCTTCGTCGCTCAACTCATCGGTGGCCTGCAGTTTCCGCAGCATCTTCTTGTTGGCATCGATGCCGCCAATCAGGCTGCCCATCAGTTCCGCGACCGTATCGGGTTCATAGACGCCTTTGGCAAACGCATCGGCCGTCACACCGATGAGTGCCAGCGACGTGTGCGAATGGGCCACCGACAGGCCACCCACGCATTCCAGCGCGGCACTCCCTTCGTTCTCGTCGTCGGCCCTCACCGGTACGGCACACGCGCCACACACCAGCACCACCATCAACATCCGCCCCAGTTTTCGCCATTCTGCCATCATCAATCCTGCCTTCCGCCCGAGAAAACGTTGCACACCGTGAGCGCCCATGCGGCTCGACCGCGCTGTGCTTCAACGTCGAACGCCCCACCTCTGCCGCTGTACAAAACCCAGCGGTTTGTCAGAAATCCGGGGAGTTCGCCTCACTGGGGCAGGCGAAATCGGTGTGGACCTTGTCACGGGCAAGAGCCGCGTTTCTGGAGTATTGGGTCAGGTCTCGTGGCGGCCGCAACGAACTTTCACGGCTTGACGACCGTAACGATTCTGCTGCGGTTTCACAGAGGACCAGACGACGCACTCTTGCAACTCCCCGTCGCTCGGACAACACTTGACGACATCGCCGCGGTGGTGCGGCGTGCTGGAATCATCTTCGGAAGCTCCCTTCGATGTCTCGTGAACTTGCCGCGCGCCTGACCGCTGAACTCGATCAACTAGTGCTCATCGATCCGCACACGCATATCAACCCCCATGCCCCGGCGTCGAAAACGCTCGCCGACATCATGGGCTATCACTACTACACCGAACTTGCCCACTCAGCGGGACTGGCGAAATTGCAGATTGAAGCCCCGGGCCTCGATCCGAAAACCAAGGTCGGCCGCTTGGTGGAATGGCTCGACAAACTCGATAACACCGTGCAGGTGAGTTGGCTGGTCGCGCTCTGTCAGAAGTTCTTCGGCTTCCAGGACGACCGCATCACCCCCGCGAACTGGGAAGCCCTGTACGATTCCGCCGCCGCGAAAATGGCCGAGCCCGATTGGGAAGATCAGTGCCTCAAATCCAGCAAAATCGAAAAAGTCTTCCTCACGAATGACTTCGATGATCCGCTCGAAGGCTTCAACACCGAGCGCTACATTCCCTGCCTGCGCACCGATGATCTCGTCTTTCACCTCGCCAAACCGGAAGTCCGGCAGCGGCTGTCGAAAGCGACAGGCATCGAGTTCCATAACTCGCAGACGTTGAAAGATGCCATCGGCCATCTCTTTCAGCACTTTATGAAGAAGCAGGTGAAGGCGTGCGCGATTTCGCTGCCGCCGTGGTTCACACCGCGACCGGTCGGCGTGCATGAGGTGCGGGCGCCATTGCAGAAGGTTCTGAGCAACGAGCCGTTGTCGTTCGATGAGCAGGCCCGGGTGAGCGAGTTCGTCTTCTGGACCATCGCCGAATACTGTGCCGAGCACAAATTGCCGTTCGATCTGATGATCGGCGTGAACCGCCGGGTCTACCGCGAAGGGGTCTATCAGGGGCAAGATCTGTTCGACATGCGGGTTTCAATGATTCAGTACCAGGAATTGTTCAACCACTTTCCGCAGGTGCTGTTCCCGGTGTCGGTCCTCGCCCAGTCGAGCAATATGGAACTGGTGAGCTATAGCTGGATCTTCCCGAACGTCATTATGCACGGGCACTGGTGGTACTCCAACATTCCGTGTCACATTACCACCGACACGCGAGCCCGCTTGTCCGCCGCCCCGCGCACCAAGCAGATCGGCTATTACAGCGACATGTACAAGCTGGAATTCGCCTGGCCGAAGTTCCAGATGTACCGCAAGGTGCTCGGGCAGGTGTTGGCGGAAGATTTCGTCCTCGATCGCGGCTGGAGCGAAGACCGGGCCCTCGAATTCGGTCGGCAAGTGCTGCGGGGTAACGTCGAAACCATCTTCGGAGTGTCGTGAGTTTTCCATCTGGCATCGGTAGTTCTCCGCACGGAACCGAGGCTTCTGCCCCTCAGATCCTTTCCGTTGGTCGTCGAACGGTTTAGAATCGCTACGTCGTTCTTATTCGTTGTTGTGATCCTATTCTGAGTTGAGGCGTGATGATGGCGACTCTCGTCCTGCTGCAGGACGGTCAAGCCGTGCCGTGTCCGCTGACCGTCGAAGAAACCGTGCTGGGACGTCATCCCGAGTGCCAGATTCAGCTCAATTCCAACATGGTCTCCCGCAAGCACGCCCGCGTGCTGAAAGACGGCGACCAGTTCGTGCTGGAAGACCTCGGCAGCGGCAACGGTACGTTCCTGAATGGCAAGAAGATCGAAGGGCCCACCACCCTAGCGCATGATGATCGCATCAAGCTCGGCCCGATTCTGTTGCGGTTTGAATCCACCGCCGGAATACCGATCGATGCGACGGCCGCCACGGGTCGCTTGCCGACTCCTGTGCTGCCGCCAGAAGACCGCGACTTTGAAGGAGGCATGACGCTCGGAGTCGACTTTGCCTCCGCCGAGGATGATGCCGCCACCATCATGGGCAAGGCCGCCCAGGTGAGCGGGTTCGGCCGGCTCGACGACCGCCCGGAAGCCAAGCTGAAAGCGGTGCTGGAAATCAGTCGCAGTCTCGCCGGCAGTACCGACCTCGACGGCCTGCTGCCGAAGATCCTCGATACACTGTTCAACATCTTCCCACATGCCGACCGGGGCTGCATCCTGTTCAAACAGGCGGGCGGCGAGAAGATGATTCCCAAGGCCATGAAACATCGCCGGGCCGGGGAAGACGAAACCGTCAAACTGAGCCGCACGATTCTGAAAACCGTGGTCGAACAAAAGGCCGGGATTCTGTCGGCCGACGCCGCGAGCGATGCCCGCTTTGAAGCCAGCGAATCGATCTCGAACCTGACAATCCGTTCGATGATGTGCGTGCCGATGCTCAGCCTCAGCGGCGATGTGATGGGCATCATCAATATCGATACGCAGAATCCGTTCAATCAATTCAAGGAAGAGGATCTTGATCTGCTGGTCGCGGTGGGGGGGCAGGCGGCCCTCTCGTATGAATCCGCGAAGTTGCTGGTGACGGCCATGGAGAAGCAGAAGCAGGATCGCGAAATGGACATCGCGATGAATGTGCAACGGGCGCTGTTGCCCGAAACGCTGCCCAGTCCGCCCAACTGGGAGTTCTTCGCGTCTTACGATTCCGCCCAGGCGGTGGGTGGCGACTATTACGACTGCATGTTCCTGGCCGATGGCAGGCGAATTTGCTTTGCCTTTGGCGATGTGGCCGGGAAGGGCGTCCCCGCTTCGCTGGTGATGTCGCGCATTAACAGCGTGGTGACCAACACCATGGCCTTCGTCGATAACGTGGGCGAAGCCGGCATTCGCATCAACAACCAGATGTGTGCCAAGGCGGTCGAAGGCCGCTTCGTCACCTTTGTGCTCGGCATCATCGAACCGGAAACGGGCGTGATGGAAGTGGTGAATGCCGGTCACATGCCCATCATGATCCGCAAGGCCGATGGCACCATTGAAGAGTTCGGCTCGGAAGCGATCGGTGTCCCGCTGGGTGTGCTGGAAGATTACCCATACGATGTTGTTTCACGCGTGATCAGCCCCGGCGAGACCTGCGTGATTTATACCGATGGCGTCAGCGAGGCAATGAACTACAACAGCGATCTGTATGGCGTCGAGCGGTTGGCGGAAATGGTCCGCACGACCCCGGCCGGTTCTGCTGAAGAACTCGGCAAAGTCATCCTCGCCGACGTCCGCAAGCATGCCGACGGCCGCCCGCAAAACGACGACATCACCATCATGGTGTTCCGTCGCATGGCCTGAAAACACACATGGCACGGACAAATCTTGCCCGTGCCATGAAAGTGATCGAAGTGCCAGTGCTGACGAATCAGTTGGCACTGAGTTCCGGCGTGACGCTGCTGGCGGGTTCCATGCCCGGCTTGATATAGCCCAGGCCGCGGACCACTTCCAGCACCTCGCTCCAGGTGGGAAACATGCGGCCGCTCTTGCGCTTATAGTCGTCCATGGCCTTCATGAATTCGACTTCATCGCCCGAATAATCACGTTCACATGTCGTGGGGTCGATCATGCGGCGGCGTTCCACCTTGCGGCGGGGGCTGACGCGGCGTTCTTCGCCGGCGATGTGCTCTGGGTTGGCCGGTTTGCGGCGCTCCGTCATCCGGCGATTCTGGATCCGCCGATTGAGCATCGCTGCGGTTTCCGGGGGGGACTCTTTCGTTAACATGCGTGTGCTTCCCTTGCTCGAAACTGAGGGGGGCGATCCGTCGCGTACTGCGGGGAGACCAGTCCATGCACAGGGATTATGACCGCACTTAGCTCAAGAAGGTGGAGTGTAAAGATTGTAGAGCGCTGTTAATTTCGAGAAACATTTCCGACAACGGAGATTTACCATTTGTAACGGTTATGAGGACCAGTCGACTGTGAACCTGTTTACAAGTGGAGTCTATGAGAGTGCGGAGTGCGGAGTGCGGAGTGCGGAGTGCGGAGTGCGGAAGGTGGAAGGTGGAAGGTGGAAGGTGGAAGGCCGCAAGTTTATCACTTTCTGGCTTTCCGCTGTTGGCTTTCTGCTGGAATGCGTGGGAAACCGATTCTCAGTCCGCCATGCGCACGTCTGTTCCCAACTGCAACCGCACTCTCTGACGCGACCACTGAGCTGACAAATCGATGGCATCGAATAGCGCCGCCACGCTCACCAATGTGGCGACCTGGGGATGGTCCGTGGACTTTCCCCGTGCCTGGGCCGTGCCCATCACCCAGGGTACCAAACCCTGTTGACGCAGTTCTCGCACATGGCACCAGATTCCAAACGCAGACGACTGCAATCGCTCTGTCGCCGCGGCTGAAAGGGGCGTTTGTTCGAGTGCGGCACGCGGGCTCTTGGCTTGGCGGTCGAGTTCCAGCACCGAGGTAGAGATTTCCAGACGCGAATCGCGTAACGAGACCGAGAGTTCGCCTTCAGGGCGGCCGGTGAACTTCCAATGGTGTTCGTCGCTGCTGCGGGATTTCTGCAGTGAAGTGGTGCCCCCGGTCGGTTGGGAATTGAGGCCGACCATCGCCAGATTGAGGCTGAAGCTGATGGCATTTTCCAGAGCGTCGCGCAGTTCGCGACTCAGGCGGTCCTGAGGAAAGTGGCTGGTCCAGACGGCCACGAACGGGTGCTGACGGACGGGAGTCTGTTCGGTCAAGGGTCTCATCACCAGGTAGCATCCCCAGTCGTTCAGCAACGTTCGTCCGATTGCCGACCACGGTTCCTGATCGAGAAATACCGACCGGGCGATGCGCATGGCCCGGTCCCATTCCAACTGCTCGCCCGGTGGCATCAAGGCTCGTAAACCCTGGACGACAGGCACAGGGTCCATCCGGCCACCCATCGCCAGAATCGCATCGGCGGGCAGCGGAGATTGCCATAAGGTCGCGGACTGCTTGGCCGACCCGCACCACAGTTTCCAGCCCTCACTGACGGCCTCTGCATCGAGCGTGGCCAGCAATTCTGCCGAAGGACCATCGGCATTCAGGCTGACCCGTGCAATCACCGAAGTGACGGATTGCCAGGCTTGCATGAGTTTGGTGGAGGCGAAGCTGTTGTCGTCCACCGATTGCAATGCCAAGTCCCAGCGACGCGGAGCCAGGTAGGCCACCAGGGAACCTGCCGGAACTTGTGTCGGCCAGGCAGACGCAAATGTCGCGTCCTGCATCAATGTCGCCGAGGACTCGGCTGGGCCGTAATGGCTCACGCTCTGGCGCACCAGATCTTCCTGATCAGACAGCCAGAAAACATCATCGATCAATGCATAATAGACGGTGGTCGATCCGGCGGTGCGGGCGAAATACGATTGCTGTCCCGCGGTTTTTGTTGAGACCTGGACTTGAGACTCCAGCCGATTCCATGTGGCGATGGTCTCCTGCATGGTCGTGGCACTCTCGCCGCGCGCCAGCAGCAGGGCCTGTGGCTCTCCGCTTTCCGGCAGAAAGAGGGCGAGTGCTACGGTCTGAGAGAAGAGGCGTCGCAAATGCTGGGTGAGTGTCTGCCCCGACTTCTGGGCCAGTTTCTGATCCAGTTGCTCCCAGCGCTGCATCATCGGCGCGGCTTGCAGACCGAGCGCGAGGGGCGTCGTTTTCCAGCGACGTCCCAACTCGGAGGCTTCCAGGGCTGTCCAGTCGGCATCGAGGTGGTTGACCTCGGCATACAGCGCGACTCGGTCATCGACATACTGGGCTAGACTCTCGGCGGCATGCACGCGACCCGCGATCAACGCGACCGCGAATGACATCCAGGCCGCAAAGTTCGCGAACATCGACGAAGTTCGCACGGGGGCACCTCCGGAAAGGGAAATGGCAAATGGGTCAACTGGCGGGGGGGTGGTCATCGGGAAGCACAGTCCCCAGAAACTGAAAGGCCGTGCCTACTTGTTGACCTAACGGCTTGCTGAGATTGGACCAGCCGGAAAGCAGTTCGGAACTGGTCGAGCGCGGCGGTGCAGGGGGTGGCGTTGGAAGTTCTTCCCGGAGAGCTTCTGGCGGGGGGGCTTCCGTTCGCGCGAAATCAGGGCGCGCGAACGGTGTCATCGCCGGGAACTGGTCCCAGGAAGTCACCGTTCTTCGGGCTGCCGACGCTGAGCCTTCACGGACATCGAGCCACAGTTCCGCCACCGTAGCGGTGACGGGCACGGAGTCTTCGGTGGTCTGGGCCAAGGCCGCGGGCTCGCGGGGAGAGATGCGGGACGGTTGCCACAGACTCCAGCCGACAATCATCAATGTCGCCGCAGCGGTCACCGTCACCCAACCGGTCTGCACCAGAGATTTTGTGCGAGCTTGGCTGCTCTCGGGGGACACGGCGAGACGGGGTTTCCGCTCGGCCAGCACCGCGGTTAGCAGGCGGGATGTCGACACGACTGGCATGGGGATGTTTCGCCAGGCGGTGATGGCGGCATCGACCTGGGCATCCGCCCGGACCAATGACTGACACTCGGCACAGTCATGCAGGTGCTGTTCCGCCGCGAGCGACCAGCACGGCGTGCGGGTCTCGATCTGTTCGGCCCATTCGTGTTCAAACTCAACGCAATTCATAGCCATCTCGATTCACGACGCCTCGTTCTTGCAAGCACTCAGCAATCTGTTTGCGGGCACGATGCAGCCAGGTTTTGATCGTCCCCGTGGGGCATTCCAGCGTTTCCGCGATTTCCTGAACCGATAGTTCCTGCTGATAAAACAACACAAAACAGAGCCGATGGTCTTCACGCAGCAGTTCCAGGGCGGTTTGCAGTTCCTCTGCCAGCTCAATATTTTTTGGTGCTTCTAAGGCGTAGTCCTGCCAGTCGCCGGTTGTTTGAGGTTGGTGACTGCGACGCGCCAATCGGGTTCGGCAGCGATTCGCGGCAATCGCCATCACCCAGGGCTTCAGCGGGCGTTGCGGTTCCCACTGATGCAAATGTCGGAATATGCGAGTAAAGGTCTCCTGCGCTGTATCTTCCGCGTCTTCACGTTGCCGCAGCATGCGGTAGCAGAGGCTGAAGACGAGACCCTGATACCGCTCGACAAACGCACGAATGGCCTCCACCTCGCCTGCGAGGCAGTGCTGCACCAGCACGCTGTCGTCGATCACAGAGGGCTCCTACCGCACGCGCACAATGACCATACCCGGATTATGAACGGCGGGTTTCAGAACCGGCCTTCCGAGTGCCACGTCTTCCGCGAGAGTGTGGGTAGAACCGATACAGACGGATCGCGAGCGCAAACGCTGCGAGCGACTGGGGTTAGCGCGCGATCACGTCGCGCGCCAGGGAGCGCGCCAGTTTGTAGGCACGCTGTATCGAACTGGCACGGAGTTCAATCTGCTCTTCCGAGTAGTATTTCCCCGGCTCACTATGCGGCAGGCCCGCCAGGGTGATGGTCAAAGGCAACAAGTCCAGAAATTCGCGGTAACGGCGTTGTTGGTCGGCAACTTGAGGGCTGGCTTCCGACATGTCGGGTCACTCCGGGTAAATTCAGCAAGGGTGTCGAACCACGGTACTTCTGGGCAGGGAGTCAGGCACCAGAAGGCGATTATGACTAGCGAGTTCGCCGTTGCATATATTGTTTGATAATATCGGCCGCAGATTGCGAGGGTTTTTCCTCCGCTTTGGGTGCCGCCTCTCCCGGTTTCGGGGGTGTCGCCGCCGGAGCCGGAGCCGGAGCTTTCACGCCGGTGCTTTCCGGCGGAGGCAGCCGCATCGGCATGGCAGCCGCGGCACTCTCAGCGGAGGATGGAGCTTCGACCGCAGGCGGCGGCGGGGCCGCCACCGCGGCGTAAGCCACCGGTTGATAGCCCGGCATGGCGGCCGGATAGCCCCCCGGATATCCCGGTGGCATGGCCGGATACCCCTGCGGATACGGTTGCGGATAACCCGGCGGGTAGCCGGGAGGATAGGCTGGATACCCCGGCGGCAAGGCATAACCCTCCGTCGGTTGTGGCATGCCAGGCATCTGGGGCATCTGCGGGTAAGCTGGTGGGGCATACTGCGGGATGCCGTAGGCAGGGGTGTTTGCCCCTCCCAGGATCGCCGTGTCAGATGCCGGATTGCTGCCCGTGACGGGCAACTCGGGCATCGTCGGCAATTCGATCATCGTCTCGGCACCAGCGCGGCGGATGGTCGACTCATTTTCCGGTTCGGAACTGAGCACAACGGGAGGCGCCGCGGGGGCTTCAGCGACCTCGACTTTACGGATGGAAAGCTCAAGTTGCAGCTTACCGATGTGGATTTGATCACCATCTTTCAGCACAACTTCGCTGCGAATCAGCTCGTCATTCACGCGGGTGCCGTTCGTGCTCCCCAGATCGCGCAGACGGATCGTGAAATCATCGAGAATAAAGGCACAATGGTGTCGGCTGACCGATTCGCTGTTGGGTCGCAGGTGGCAGTCCTGTTCGCGACCGACGAGGAACCGCCGGGTGGTCATGGGAATCAATTTACCCTGGAATTTGCCACCCAGAACCTTCAAATCCGCCTGTAACATGGGCCGTATGCTCCCAGCAGTGTGGGTCAGAGAGTCTCGTGAGAGAGTTGAGAATAACCTGTCGACAATTCAACGGGTCAAACATGTCGGACGGGAAATGATGCGGGCCCAGTCAGCAGTGAAAAACTGAACAAATAAAATCACTGCACGACAAAATCCAGAAAATTCAACGTATCAACGCTCGGAAGGCGTGTCAATCTTCCAATCAGTGGTTTTACGGAGGCAAACGGGTTCCCAACAGGCCCGTTCCTGACATGATCGTCAGGGACTCGGTCGCAAAATGCCTGGCTGAGTGTTCAGTGCCCAAGGCTAAGTCGGACGCTTCTGGATTGGCTGCGATTCTGCCACTGGTCAGCATCAAGAGATTCCGTGCCTTTGACAGAATCGGTCTCCCCACAGACGGCAGATTCTGCTATTCCAGCCACGCCCCGGATTTTTCCGGTATCCGCCCACGAAAAAGACGTTGTCGGGCTGCCTATGTCCACTGTTTCCCCCAGTGTCGAGCCAAATACTGTCTTTCATGCCATTGGACGCATGACCATTGACTGGGTGAGCGCGCTCGGCAGCTTGGCCATCTTCTGCTGGAGGCTGTTCGGACAGCTCTGGAAGGTGCCCCGCGCCAAGGTGCTGTGGCCCATTATGTACGATGTGGGTGTACAGAGTCTGCCGGTCATTATGGTGACGGGTCTGTTCATTGGCATGGTGCTCGCGGTACAGTCTTACGACACCCTGAAGGTGATGCATTTTGAATCGCGTATCGGGTCGGTGATCAATGTCACACTGGTCAAGGAACTGGGGCCGGTACTGGCGGCGACCATGCTCGCGGGGCGCGTGGGCAGTGCCATCGCCGCCGAAATCGGGACCATGCGGGTCACTGAACAGGTGGATGCCCTGGATGCGCTCGGGGCCGATCCGATGGCCTATCTGGTGGTCCCCCGGTTCCTCGCCTGCTTTTTGCTGATACCGGCTTTGACCATTCTGGCGGACGCCGTCGGTATGTTTGGCGGCTGGTTCGTCAGCACCTGCACACTGGGGGTCAGCAGCCATTTCTACTGGCTCTATTCCGACAGTTTTGTCACGGCGTATGACGTGGTGAGCGGCGTGGTGAAGAGCCTCTTTTTCGGGGCTGCCATCGCCGTGATTGCCTGTCATCGGGGCTTCCATTGTGGAGCGGGTGCCGAGGGGGTCGGTCGTGCCGCGACCGAGGCCTTTGTCTATTCGTTCATCGCGATTCTGGCGCTCGATTTTGTGCTGGGTATTTTCATGTTGCAGGCCTATCGCTGGCTGTTTGGCGGCCCGATCAGTCTGTTTTAGAACATGTTTTCAATTGGAGCGCGAGAAAATGCGGAAAGCAGAAAGCCAGAAAGCCGCAGGTTTTCCTCTCGGGATTTCCAAGATATGCATTCCGCTGGAATGATTTGAAAACAGGTGCTTAGACGCAGTTCCTGGTGGTGTTTTTCTGTCTTCCCAGATGGCAACCGTGAACGAACCGTTATCGCCAACTGCTGTGCTGGAATTGAAGCAAGTCTCTGTGACGTTTGGTTCACACGGGGTCTTGCGCGACTTGTCGTTTCGTGTTTTTCCAGGCGAGACGCTGGTCCTGATCGGCGAAAGTGGTTGCGGAAAGAGCGTGACCACCAAGCTCTTCGCGGGCTTGCTGCAACCAACTCACGGCCAGGTGTTCTGGAACAATGAGCATGTGGCCCGGCTGTCGCGACGCGAAGTGCGACAGCGGCGGTTGCGTTATGGGTATCTGTTTCAGGGCGGTGCGTTGTTCGACAGCCTCGATGTGTACGAGAACGTGGCATTTGGATTGCGGGAAAATACCCGCACCCGCGAAGCCGAAATTCGCGACATCGTGCAACAGCGGCTCCGCGATGTCGGTTTACCCTGGACGGCGGCCCGCAAGCGACCTTCCGAACTGTCTGGCGGCATGCGCAAGCGTGTCGCCTTGGCGCGGGCGTTAGCGCTCTCTCCCGAGGTGATGTTCTATGACGAACCCACCACGGGGTTAGACCCTGTGATGAGCGACGTCATCAACGAATTGATCTTGGCCACACGCGCGAGACAACCCGTCACCAGTATTGTCGTCACGCATGATATGACCACCGTCCGACGCGTGGCCGACCGGGTGATTATGCTCTATCCCTTGCCACGCCTGTCGCCGGGCGAATCGCAGATTGTGTTTGAAGGGTCTGCGGCCGAGGCCTTTGAATGTCCCGACGAGCGGGTCCATCACTTTGTGCATGGTGAAGCGGGTGAACGATTGAAAGAACTGGCCGCCTGATCGGCGATTATGGACGTGATTTGTGAGCAGTCAAGGTAGGCACGATGTCTGAAGCACGATTGCAATTCTCGGTGGGTTTCATGGTGCTGGTGGCCTTATCGGTCGGCACGGCGCTCGTCATCCGCTTCGGAGATCTTCAGAAAGATCTGGACGAACGCTACCCGCTCGAAGTGCAACTCGAAACCGCGGGGGGATTGTATCCTTCTGCTCCGGTGCTGATGAGTGGCCTGTCGATTGGTTCGGTGCAGGGCATTCGCTTCGCGGAAGATCATGGTGTTATTGTCACGATCGAGATTCAGAAAGACATACCGATCCGCAGCGACAGCCTGCCCATCGTGTCACGCTCGTTGCTGGGGGAAACGGTGATCGAGTTTGTTCCCGGTGTCAGTCCTGAAGTGCTGACCGCGAACGCTCGGTTGGTAGGGCAGGGTTCGTCTGACCCGATGGCGGCCATTCAACGCTTAGAGAGCCGTGCCACGCAGGTGTTGGAAGCGTTAACGGCGACCAGTCTGGAATGGCAGAAGGTAGGCGCGAATGTGAATGGTCTGATGGACACCAACCGGGGCAACCTGAATCTGGTGGTCGAGCGTGCCGCGGAGTCGCTCCATCAATTCTCTCAAACGATGATGGCCGCCAATGAGATGGTGGGAGAAGCCAACAAAGTGCTGGGCGATCCGCGATCGCAACTGGCCCTCAAGCAGACGCTGGAAGGTCTGCCGGTCCTGGTCGATGAAACACGGCAGACAATCGTTTCGACACGGAGTGCCGTGGAAAGCATGAATCGGAACTTCGTCAGCCTGTCGCAGTTCACCGAGCCGGTCGGTCAGCGCGGACCATTGATGGTGGCGAAGCTGGAAAGCAGTCTGGCCAACCTGGACGCGCTGCTGTCGGAACTCAATCGCGTGGCACAGGCCGTTAATCAACCCGAAGGGACCATCAACAAGCTGGCGACCGATCCGTCGTTGTACGACAACCTCGATCGGACAGCCCAGTCGATGGCGGTGCTGCTGAAGAATCTGGAACCCGTGCTGCGGGATATGCGGGAATTCAGCGATAAGGTCGCCCGCAATCCCGAACTGCTGGGCGTGGGCGGAGCATTCCGCCCCAGCACCGGCTTGCGTGATACCGAAGTCTTGAATCCGCCGCAGACGGCTCCCGCCGGAAGAACGACTGTCGCGCCCGGTCGCACCACGATCCGCTCTCAAAACTGAAGCGGCAGGATGACAGGCGCTCCGCGAAAGCGATGGCCCCCGGAGAACATCGCTGGGCTGGCCAACGCAGCGCCCCGACCCCTTGGCCCCATCGAATCTTCAGAGCCCCTCGATTTGACCGCGTGGGGGCTGCTGTTGTTCGGTGGAAGCGGTTGCTATGCTATGTATGTGGATTTCTCTATGTGTTTCCGGCGGCACAAACACCGTGATGCAACAGAGAATTCGCTCCACAGCCGCCCAAAGTCAATGCAACCGGCACTCGCACAACGAGGGTGAATGATCGATGACGCACACGAGCACAGCATCGGCCGGGATCGCTGGTGGACTGGCCGCTCGTGTTGCCTGCGGTCTGTTGTTGTTCTTCGGTGCCTGTCTGGCCAATGTCTGGGCACAAACCCCCCGTCCCGCTGACCCCGACCTCGCGGGCCTGCTGAAACTGCTCCGAACCGGGGAATACGACCGCTGCATTGTGTCTGCGACCGAAGCCATCGACCGCCGCACTTTTGGCGAAGACTGGTATCTGGTTAAGGCGGAAGCACAAGGCGCGGTGGGTCAATATGCCGAGGCTCACGAAACGATTCTGGCGGGAATTCAGCGCTACAACTGGAGCATTCGTCTGAAGGAGCGCGGTCTCGACATCGCCCGTTATTCCGGTCATACCGATCAGGCCGCGATCTGGCATGCGGAGATTCTGGACGCCGCCGGTCGCGCACCCTGGCGGTATACCGATTCCGACAATCTGGTGTCGCTGGGGCGGGCGGCACTGGCCAACGGCATTGATGCCCGCCAGATCCTCGAACAGTTGTACGATCGCGCCCTCAAGCAAAGCCCGAAACATCGCGATGCGTGGCTGGCCAGTGGCGAACTGGCGCTGCAAAAGCAGGATCTGCAACTGGCCGCCGATGCCTTTCGGGCCGCTGTCAAAGAGTACCCCAGCGATCCCGATTTACTGTTAGGTCTGGCCCGCAGCCTCGAGTATACCGACCCCGAACGGGCCGCGGTCGCCATTACGCAAGCGTTGGAAGCGAACCCCCGGCACACGCCGTCGATCCTGTATCGTGCCGAGCAGGCGCTCGATGCTGAACGCTATGTCGATGCGGAAGAGCATCTGCGACAGGCACTCGCGATCAATGCCAATCATCCCGATCTCTGGGCGACGATGTCGATTCTGGCCACGCTCACGAATGATCCGCGCGGTGCCGAGGCCTACCACGACAAAGCACTCGCCAGTTGGCCGATGAATCCTCGTGTCGATTACCTGATTGGTCGCAAGCTGTCGCAGAAATATCGCTTCGCCGAAGGGGCGGCCCATCAGAAATTAGCGCTGGGGTTTGAACCGGCGTATCTCCCCGCGAAAACACAACTCGTGCAGGATCTGTTGCGACTCGGTCGCGATGACGAAGCCTGGAAACTTGCCGACGCGGTCCATGACGTGGATGGCTATGACGTGCAGATCTTCAATCTGCTGGAACTCCGTGACAAGCTGGCCAACTATACCACCCTGACCCAGGACGTTTTTCTGGTACGCATGCAGCAGCGTGAAGCCGAAGTCTATGGCGACGATGTCCTGCGGTTACTCGTCGATGCTAAAACGAAACTCTGTGAAAAATACGGATTAACATTACAGGGGCCGATCGCCGTTGAGATCTATCCGGAGCCGAACGATTTCGCGGTGAAGACGTTTGGAATGCCCGGTGCCTCTGGGTTTCTGGGCGTCTGTTTCGGCAAGGTGATTACAGCGAACAGCCCCGCCTCGCAGGCCGAACATCCGGCGAATTGGCAAGCGGTGCTGTGGCACGAATTCTGCCATGTGGTCACGTTGGAAGTCACCAGGAATCGCATGCCCCGCTGGTTGAGCGAGGGCATCTCGGTGTACGAGGAACGCCAGGCCAACGCCGCGTGGGGCGAGCGGATGAATCCCCGTTATCGCGAATGGATTCTGACCGGCCGACTGACACCCATCGACAAAATGAGCAGTGCGTTTCTGTCACCGGAATCGCCGCTGCATTTGCAGTTCGCGTATTATCAGGCGTCGCTGGTGGTGCAGTATCTCATCGAGGTGTATGGCCTCGATAAGCTGCGTGACGTGCTGAGTGACCTGGCTAGCGGCTTACCGATCAACATTACCCTCGAACGCCGCATGGCCCCGCTGTTGCAACTCGATCAGGAGTTTCAAGACTACGCCCGTGAAGAGGCCCGCCAGTTCGGCCCCGATCTGGACTGGCAGGATTATGATCTTTCGGCGGTCATCAGTGATGATGACCCCGATCGTCTGGCGGGCTGGGTCGCGGAGCATTCCGACAGCGTGACCGGTTTGACGGCGCTCGTGCAGCAGTACATCGATCTGCGGGAATGGGCCAAGGCGCTACCGGTTGCTGAAAAACTGGTCGCTGCCGCCCCGGAATTCGCCGGGTCGGGTAGCTTTTATCCGGTGCTTGCGGCGATTCATCGGGAAATGGGCGAAACCACCGCCGAGCGCCGCGTGTTAGAAGAGTATGTCCGTCGGGCAGACGCTCCCGTTGCGCACCTGCTGCGGCTGATCGAGTTGCAGCAAACCGACGCAGACTGGGCAGCCGTGTTAGCCAGCGTGAGCCAAGTCCGAGCCATCAACCCGCTCCTTCCCGCGGTCTACCGGGTCTCTGCGCAGGCCGCGGAAGCGACGCAAGCAGATGCCGCTGCCATCATCGCCTGGCGGTCACAACTCGCGTTGGAAACCGATGACCGTGCCGAAGCCCATTTCCGTCTCGCGCGGTTGTGGCAACGGACGGGTGACCCCCGTGCCAAACGGGCCGTGTTAATGGCCTTGGAAATCGCCCCGCGTTACCGCGCGGCTCAAGACTTGCTGCTGGAGATCGTCAATCAGGAACCGCCGGGGCCTGCCTCGGCCCTGCAACCACAGAATGGAATGTCCGTTCCGAACGAAGTCAGCCCTGGCCAACCGCTGCCTGAAGTGAACGGTCAATGATGGTGCATCGCCACTTGGAAGGACCGTTGTCAGATTGAAGTGCAAGTGTCGGCCTGTTGAAACCGGATCCGTCTCGCGGGAGTCAGCCATGTCACGTCGCATAATTTTCGGGCTGTTGCTCGGTGGCATCTGCCTGATGCTTTCCGACGTGCATGCCCAGCGGGGCCGGTCTCGCGACTTCGATCCGCAATCGATGGGCCGCAACGGCGTGCCCGAATGGGAGATCGATCCCAGCTTTGCTCACGATGTGTTTACCTTCGTGCGGATCCGTTACGGTTCCTACTCGCGCTGGAGCCGCTGGGCCACCGATTTTCCCGATGCCGACCTGAACTTCTCGTTCCGCTTGCAGCAGTTGACGTCACTGAAGGTCGATCCGAATGGCCGCATTCTGGAACTGACCGATCCGGAACTCTTTCGATACCCGTTTATCTACATCATTGAGCCGGGTGACTTGTCGTTCACGAATGAAGAAGTTGCCGCGCTCCGCCGGTACCTGCTCAACGGCGGGTTCCTGATGGTGGACGATTTCTGGGGTGACGACGAGTACGACAATTTCTACCGCGAAATCAAACGCGTCTTCCCGGAACGTGAGCCCCAAGAGTTACCGCTCGATCATCCCATTTTTCACTGTGTCTATGATTTGAGCGAACGGCCGCAGATTCCCAGCATTGGCGCGGCTCAGGCCGGGCGCGGGCAGGGGGTGACCTGGGAACGCCATGATGCCTCCGAGGTCCATTATAAGGGGATCTTCGACGACAAAGGCCGCATGATGTCGATCATCTGTCACAATACCGACCTGGGTGACGGTTGGGAGCGGGAAGGGGAAGACCCGTGGTACTTCAAGGAGTTCTCTGAGAAGAAGGCCTATCCGTTGGGGATAAACATCATTTTCTATGCGATGACGCATTGAGGGGAATAGGGGTTGGGTGAGATTCATACAGCCGGGCCAGGGGCCTTGGGCTGGGACGGGAACAGCTAAAAATCCAATGGCCTTGAAATCCAAGGGGCTTGAAGTCCAAAGGTCGGGGCCCCTGCCCCGACGAGTCCGTAAAGAATCGACGCACTTCTGGGACAGCAGGCAGAAACAGGAATCATGATGGTGGATGATGTGGATCTCTCGGCCGAAGATCGTGAACACGACGTGCTGGATCTGGTGCGTACCAGTCGCGACAGAATCAAGCGGGAACTGGCCAAGCGCATCATCGGCCAGGAACATGCCGTCGAGCAGTTGCTGATTTCGTTGTTTGCCGGTGGTCATTGCCTGATCACTGGGGCACCGGGGTTGGCCAAAACGCTGCTGGTCAAATCGATCTCACAACTCTTTCATCTGCAGTTCCAGCGGATTCAGTTCACGCCCGACCTGATGCCCGCCGACATTACCGGTACCGAGATTTTGCAGGAAGATGATTCCGGGCGTCGCCGGTTGACGTTCGTTCGCGGACCCATCTTTACACAGGTGCTGCTCGCGGATGAAATCAACCGCACGCCCCCCAAAACGCAGGCCGCATTGCTGGAAGCGATGCAGGAACGGCAGGTGACCGCCGCCGGGGTGCGCTATGAGCTCGACAAGCCGTTCTTCGTGCTGGCGACGCAGAACCCCATCGAAATGGAAGGGACCTACCCGCTGCCGGAAGCGCAACTCGACCGCTTCATGTTCAACGTGGTGGTCGACTATCTCCCCGAAAGTGATGAAGTCGCCGTGGTGCTGAAGACCACCGGCGGTCGCGAAGAAGAGATCCAGTCGATACTTTCGGGGGAAGATGTGCTCGCCATTCAAGCCCTGGTGCGCAGCGTGCCTGTCGCTGAAGACCTGGTGAAGTACGCCGTGCGTCTGGCGGCGGCATCGCGACCCCGGCAGATCGGCACGCCCGAGTTCATCAACGATTACGTCTCCTGGGGAGCGGGCTTACGGGCTGGTCAGTTCCTGATTCTTGGAGCCAAAGCGCGGGCGTTGATCGCCGGGCGGGCCCATGTCTCCGTGGAGGACATTCGGCGACTCGCGGGGCCCGTTTTGCGGCATCGTATTCTCACCAATTACAAGGCCGAAGCCGCCGGTGTCACCATCGAGCAGATCATTCAGCGGTTGCTGGAAACCGTGAAAGGACCGATCGAGTGAGTGATCGCGCGGGCCCATTCGCTGATGCCTCCGCAGCAGCACCGGGATTTGTCGATCCCCAGGTGTTGCTGAAAATCCAGTCATTGGAACTGCGCGCCCGCCATGTGGTGGAGGGCTTCTGGTCGGGCCTCAATCGTAGCCCGTATCATGGGTTCTCGGTCGAGTTCACAGAGTATCGCCAGTACTCACCAGGAGACGACCCGCGGTATCTCGACTGGAAACTGTATGCCCGCAGTGACCGCTATTACATCAAGCGCTTCGAGGATGAAACCAATCTGCGGTGTCTGATTCTGCTTGATGCCAGCCGATCGATGGAATTCGGTTCGGCGGGTTACACCAAGTTCGATTATGCCCGCACATTGGCCGCCACGTTTGGCTACTTCCTGACGACGCAGCGGGATGCCGTGGGCTTGGCGCGGTTCTCGGCAGATATTGATCACTACTTGCCCACGCGGTATCGGGCCGGGCATTGGCGGCGGATTCTGGTCGCGCTCGACATGCCTTGTACGGGTCAGGCGACTGATTTGGCGAAACCGCTGGAGCAGGTCGCCGAACGCCTCTCGAAGCGGGGAATGCTGGTCCTCATCTCTGACTTGCTGGCGCCGCTGGAGAAGTTGGAGTTGAGCCTGGGATGTCTCGCCGCCCGCGGTCAGGAAGTGCTGGTGTTTCAGTTGCTCGATCCGGCGGAACTGAGTTTTGATTTCATCGATCCGGAACTGTTTGAAGATCTGGAGACCGGCCGCAAGTTATACATCGACCCGCGAACCGTGCGGGCCCAGTATCTCGCGCGGTTACAACAGCATTTGAACGAAGTCGAAAAGTTGTGTGGTCGGCTGGGGCTGACCTATCGTCGCATGACCACGGCCGACCAGTTGGGCGATGCCCTGGGCGAGTTCCTGCGGTCGCGGTTACGTTCACGTGATCGCAAGTCGGAAATTCGGGGGAGACGCGCATGACGTGGCTGGCCCCGTTGTATCTGGCTGGAGCGCTCGCGATCGCGGCCCCGATTCTGTTTCACCTGTGGCGACGCACGCCGCGCGGGAAGCGCACCTTTTCGACGTTGATGTTTCTCACGCCGTCGCCCCCGCGGGTGACGAGTCTATCGAAGGTCGAACACTGGTTACTGCTGGCGCTGCGTGCGCTGGCACTCGCCCTGTTGGCATTGGCGTTTTCCCGGCCCGTCTGGCGAATTCCCGCGACGCTGCCCATTGCCCCAGATGAAACCGAGTACGTAGCGGTTCTCGTCGATACCAGCGCCAGTCTGCAACAGTCGGGGGCGTGGTCACAGGTGCAATCTCAGTTAGCAAGTCGCCTGAAGTCTCTGCCCGATTCCGCCGTGGTGGGACTCTTCCAATACGACGATGCGTGGTCGACCGCCGTTTCGTTTCCCGAGGCGGAACAGTTGGGCCACGCGGCCGCACGGGCGGTGCTGCAAGAACGCTTCGCGAAATTGCAGCCCACGTGGTTTGGCTCGCGGTTGGGTGAAGGACTGGTTCGCACGGCTCAAGCGGTGCAGGAAGCCCAGGCCGGGCGCACCTTGCCTTGCCCGCAACGCATCTGGCTGGTGAGCGACCTGCAAGCCGGCAGCGATCTGGCGGCGCTGCGCGAGTTCGATTGGCCCGATGATTTGCCGGTGGAATGGCTGGACGTGGAACCCGAGTCGGGCGAGAACGCCGGTCTGCAACTTGTCGCAGCGGCGGTCGATTCCGCCGATGAACTGTTGCGGATCCGTGTCTCGAATGCGGCATCGGCCACGCGGCAACAATTTCAAATTGTCTGGGGCGATGCGGAAGCCACACCCTGCCTGAAAGTGACCGTGCCACCCGGTCAAAGCCGTGTCGTGGCGTTGCCCGCCGCTCCGACACCCTCGGCCGGAGCCAGCGTGCTGCTGATGGGCGACGAGCAACCGTTCGATAATCGATTATGGCTTCCCGTGCGTCAGCCACGTCAATGCACGGTGCTGTATCTCGGGGCTGATACCGCCGATGATTCCCAGGGCTTGCGCTACTATTTTGAACGGGCCGTCGCCGCGAACCCGCGCTACGATGTCACTCTGCTGACGGGGAATGAACCGCTACTGAGTGGCAGCCCTCCCGTACTGGTCGTGGCCACGGATGCCACACCTGAAGCCCGCGACCTGTTGCCGAAACTGCAAGCCGCAGGAACCGATGTGCTGCTCGTATCGACCACGGCGGAAGGCCTGCGCGGGCTGCTCACGCTGACAGGGCAGTCCGCGTTGAAGATCGAGGAAGCCGCGGGTGAAGAGTATGCCTTATGGTCCGAGATCGACTTTGAATCGCCCTGGTTCGCACCCTTTGCCGAGGCCCAGTTTTCCGACTTTTCGGGCATTCATTTCTGGAAACATCGCCGCGTGACAGGGGAGTTGCCTCAGGGAACGGAAGTGCTGGTGCGGTTTGACGACGGCGACCCCGCCGTGTTGCAATTTGCCGGGCCCGCTGCCTCGTCGAAATCGAAAACGTGGTGCTTCACCTCGGGCTGGCACCCGCGCGACAGCCAACTATCGCGTTCCAGTAAGTTCGTCCCGTTGATGTGGCGCGTGCTGGAATCTGCCCTGGGATCGGCTCCCCCATCTTCCTCGCAAACCGTAGGCCTGCCTTTGCGGCGAACCTTTGATGACCACGAACCTCGCCGTGTGCTGTTGCCCGATGGACAAGAGCAACCCTGGCCTGCGACCACGACCGAGTTCACGGCCTTGAATTCGCCCGGATTGTATCGCATCGTCGGGGGAGCGCAGGACGAGGTGATTGCGGTCAATCTGGCACCCGACGAAAGTCGCACCACGGCACTGCCTCCTGAGGAACTGGAAGCCGCCGGGGTCAAACTGTCGACCACTGCGGCTCGTCCCACGCTTACGCTCTCGGTGGATCAACTTCGTCAGCAGCAACTGGCAGAGTTGGAAGAACGTCAGCAATTGTGGCGTTGGATCTTGCTGGGTGTCGCTGGATTGCTGATGCTGGAAACGGGGCTTGCGGCCCGCCGAACGCGTGCTGCGGAACGTCCAGCGGTCAGCGATGCCACGGCAGGAACCTGAAGATGACCGATCGCCTCACTCGTCCGGTACCATTGTCCGAAGGATCGTGAACGATGACTTACTTCACACTCCACGGTCGTTTGGCGGCCATCGCCCGGCGCGCCCAGTGGGCTTCCGGACTGAGTTGGATCGCCGCAGGTTGGTGCGTAGTGCTGGTCGGTGGCTGGTTACTGCTGACGGCCGGATCGTGGGGGCTTTCGGGTTGGGGCATGGCGGTCGGATTGGCGCTGGCCACATCGGCCGTAGCCGCCGGAGTCTGCGCCTGTTTCGGGCGACTGCGGCCGACATCGCAACAACTCGTCCAGCAGGTGGAACGTTTGGAACCGGCCGTCAATGCCCGGCTGCTGACGGCGATCGAACAGGCTCCCGATTTGCAGACCGGACGCTTCCACGTCTTACAGCATCAGGTGCTCAATGAAGCCGTCAGCTATTTCGGTCCAGAATGGAAGCAGCGACTGGTCCCGTCGTGGCGGTTGACTCTTCCCGCTCTCATGGCATTGCTGGAGTTGGGTGCAATCTCGGGGCTGGCCTGGCACGCGATCGCGAAGTACGACCGCGCCTCGCGCTTACCGTTGCAAGCCTCCGGCATGCCGGGACAGATCCCTGCCGATCTCCCCGTCACCATCGAGCCGGGTGATACCGAAATCGAGCGTGGCAGCAGTCTGCTGGTCATGGCCCGTTTTCGTGATGAACTGCCCGATCGCGTGCTGCTCAAGCTGCGGACAGACGAAGGCTCGCCCGAGCAACGGTCGATGGATAAAGCGCTGGATGACCCGATCTTCGGTACGCGGCTGTCCAATGTGCAACACGATTTCACCTACACCGTGCAATACGACGAAACCCTGTCGCGCGAATATCGTGTTGCGGTCTTTGATCTCCCGGCGCTCATTCGTAGCGACCTCGTGATTATCGCTCCCGAATATACCGGGCAGCCGGAAAAGCGGCTGGAAAACGCCTTCTCCGCAACCATCGTCGAAGGCTCAGCACTCGCGATCGAGTGCCGCGTGAATAAGCCGCTGACATCGGTCGTCCTGGCCGACACTCAGGGGCAACAAATCGAACTGACTCAGTCGGCCGATCAACCGTTGTTGTGGACCTGCCGGTTAACGCCCACGGCGTCGCAGCGACTGACCTTGCAGATGCAAGACGATCGCGGCAGAGAGAACCGCGATCCCGATCAGTTCCGCATTGAGGTCGTGCCGAACCAGCCGCCCAAACTGGAACTGGCCTTTCCCGGGAAGGATGTACGCGTTTCACCGCTGGAAGAGTTCACGCTGGAAGGCCGCATTATCGACGACTACGGCCTCGACGATTTCGGCCTGGTGCTGACGGTCGCCGGGAGGGAGCCCCTCACGATTTCCCTGGGTCAAAATGTGCAGGGCAACACGCCGCAACCCATTCGCTGGATGCAGGCGCTGGAAGAGTTGCAGGTCGCGCCGGACGATCTGCTGTCTTATCACCTGTACGCTGTCGACCGTGGTCCCGATGGCCGCCCGCGCAAGGTCATCGGCGACTTGTTTTTCGCAGAAGTCCGGCCCTTTGAAGAGACCTTCCGGCAGATGGATGCCCCCCCCGGTGGCAGCAGTCAGGCGGGCCCGGCTCAACAACAGGAAGGCAATCAGTTTGAAAACCTGATTCAAGTTCAGAAACAAATTGTCGCCGCGACCTGGAACCAGATTCGTCAGTCCGCCCCGGAATGGACCCCGACTGCGGAGGAGCAACTCGCCGTCATCACTGAGTCGCAGGCCACCAACAAAACCAAGCTGCTGGAACTGATGCTGCACATTCAAGGGGCCGCGAAACAGCGTGTTGCCAATCTCGCGGTCGATCAGATGTCGGCGGCGGAAGAAGAATTGACCGCCGCCACCGAGAACGAGTCACGCGATCCTCTGATGACCGCCGTCGCTGCCGAGCAATCGGCCTACCAGGCCTTGTTGAAACTGCGGGCCCGCGATCACAACGTCATGCAGGGGCAGCAGGGGGGCGGGGGCTCGGGCAGCAGTGCCAGCCCCAGCGAACAGCAGTTGCAGGAACTCGAACTCAGCGACCGCCAGAACCGTTATGAATCGCGTTCCGCCGCCGGAGAGCAGACCGCGGCCAATGCCCAGCAGGAAGAACTCGGCATTCTCGATCGCTTAAAAGAACTGGCACAACGCCAGGGCGATTTGAATCAGAAACTGCGCGAGCTCGATGCCGCGCTCCGACTCGCAGAGTCCGCCGAACAACAGGCCGAGATCGAACGGCAGTTGAAACGCCTGCGGGACGAACAGCAGCAACTGTTGCAAGACGCCGATGAGTTACGGAATCGGCTGGCCCAATCGTCTCGTCAGGAAGAATTCCGCGAGACGCGCGAAGAACTGGAAAACACCCGTCGTCGCATGGTAGATGCCACGGAAGCGTTGCGTGAGAACCAGTTGTCGCAGGCCCTTAGTTCTTCCTCACGGGCCGAACGCGAACTTGACAACCTGCAGCAGGAATTCCGTCAGCAAACTTCGGCCCGTTTCGCCGATGAAATGCGTGACCTGCGCGAAGCCGCCCGCGACGTGGCCCAGCGGGAACAGCGTCTGGCCCAGGAGCTTTCCGGTTCCAAGGCGGAATCGGAACGACCGTCGTTACGGCAGGATCGCACCCGGGCCGATTTGCAGGCCGAGTTCGAGCAGCAACGGGCCGCCGTGACCGAGTTGTTAAACCGCGCCAAAGAAATCGTGCAGGCGTCGGAAACGGCCGAGCCGCTGTTATCGCAGCAACTCTACGACACACTTCGCAACACGCGCGACGATCAGTTAGAGCCGGCGCTCGAAGCCGTGCCCCAACTGCTGCAACGGGGTTTTGTTCCCGAAGCCCAGAAGGTCGAGGAACAGGTCCGTAAGGGGGTCGAGCGCTTGCAGGCGGGTGTGGAACAGGCTGCGGAATCGGTGCTCGGCAGCGAAGTGGAAGCCCTGAAGCGCGCCCGCCGCGAGATCGCTGAACTCTCACAAGTTCTGCAGCAGGAGTTGCAGCAACAACAGGCTCAAACGGGCTCGCCATCAGGGACTGCAGCGGGAGCGGAAGGCGGCTCTCCCGGACAGACTCCGACCGGACAACCCGACAATACTCCCAGCGAAAATGGCCAACCCGGACAAAACGGCTCGCCTAGCGAAACCGGTCAGGGGACGGGACAGCCCGGAGAGCGACCGGGCGATGCCCCTGGCAATTCGCAACCCGGCAATTCACAACCGGGCACCCCGGGGCAGGGTTCCGGCGGTCAGCCGGGGCAACCCAGCCCGATGGAGCCAGGCCCAGGGCAGGGACCAGGCCAAGGCCCACCGGGACAGGGACCAGGGAATCAACCCGCACAGGCACAGGGCAATCAACCCGGACAAGGACAAGGACAAGGACAAGGACAAGGACAAGGACAAGGACAAGGACAAGGACAAGCGGGCGCGCCCTCCCCGGGGGGACAAGCCGGTGGACCAGGGCAAGGCGGGCTGCGCAACGGTTCAGCCAGCGGCCAGCCTTCACCCGGTAGCCCGTTCGGTGGCGACAATGCCGGTGGACTCGGCGGCGGTTCCGGTGGTCAAGGCGGCCCCATCTCGGGTGAGGGGTATCGCGAATTCACTGAACGACTCCGCGATGTCGAAACCATGCTCGCCGATCCCGATCTGCAAGCCGAGGTCTCGAAACTTCGTGAGCAGGCCCGCAGTCTGCGTGCCGAGTTCAAACGTCACTCCGAGTCTCCTAACTGGGATCTCGTTCAGGCCGATCTGTATGAACCGATGATTGAACTGCAACGCCGGCTGGCGGAAGAGGTGGCTCAACGCGAATCGAAGGAGGCCCTGGTCCCCATCGACCGCGATCCGGTCCCCGCACGCTATCGCGATCTGGTGCGCAGTTACTACGAACGCCTGGGACGAGGAGCCGATTGATGCTGGCGTTCATCACCTTGTCGCAAAGCTCGTGGCTGGGACCGATTCTGGTCGGTCTCGCGGCGATCCTGGCGATCTTATTCTGGGGCTATCGCACCACCTGGTCCGACAGCCCCCGCTTCCGCATCGCGGCGGTGGCCAAATTCGCTGCGCTGGCACTGCTGGCCATCTGTCTGACGGAGCCCCTCTGGAGCAGTCAGCGCGTCCGTCCGGGAGCCAACCTGTTCCTCTTGCTCGCCGACAATTCGCAAAGCCTGCATCTGACCGACCCCCAGGCATCGCAATCGCGTGGGGCACAATTGCACACGCTGCTCACTCAAGATCAAGCCCCGTGGCATGTCCGCCTGGAACAGGATTTCGAGGTTCGTCGTTATCAGTTCGATGCCCAGCCCAAATACGTCGCCGACTTCGCCGGGCTCAACTTCTCTGGCGATCGCAGCGAATTGAACTCGGTATTGCAGACCCTGCGTGACCGCCTGCGTGATCGCCCGGTCGCGGGGGTGCTGCTCTTCACCGATGGCATCAATACCGACGAAATCTCCAGCAGCGACTGGTCGGGACTGCCACCGATCTACCCCGTGCCTATGGGAGCCGCGACCGGTCATCGGGACTTATCGATCGCCGACGTGCAGACCTCGACCACGGCATTTGAAGATGCCCCTGTCACGATGGTGGTGACTCTCGCCGCAAGTGGGCTGCCCGCCGGGCCGGTGACCGTGCGAGTTGAGGATCAGGAGGGCACGGTCGTCAAGGCTGAGATGCAAACGGTGATCGCACAGGGCCAGCCACCGGTCTATCGCTTCCAGATTCGTCCAATCAAATCAGGAGTCACGTTCTATCGTGTGCGGTCGGCGGTGGGAGAGGGCGATACCGCCTTCCAGCAGCGCGAACAGGCGGGCGAGGTCACGCTCGCCAACAACGACCGCTGGGTGACGGTCGACCGGGGCACCGGGCCTTACCGACTGCTGTACGTCTCCGGTCGCCCGAACTGGGAACTGAAATTTCTGCGGCGTGCGATTGAAGACGACGACCAGTTGCAGATGACGGCGATCATTCGCATCGCCAAAAAAGAAGCCAAGTTTGATTTTCGCGGCCGCGATGGCGAATCGGCGAATCCGTTGTTTCGTGGCTTTGACCGGGTCGGTGAAGAAACCGAGCGCTATGATCAACCCGTCCTTGTGCGGTTGAACACCGTCACTCCCGACGAATTTCGCGATGGCTTTCCGAAGACCGCCGAGGAACTGTTTCAGTTTCACGCGGTCATTCTCGACGATATCGAAGCCCAGTTCTTCACCGCTGACCAGTTATCGCTGATAGAACGCTTCGTCTCGGAACGTGGCGGCGGGTGTCTGATGCTCGGCGGACAGGAATCGTTCCAGCAAGGGGGCTTCGCCAAAACGGCTTTGGCCCGGTTATTACCGGCTTACCTCGCAGCCCCGCCGGTGTTGCCTCCTGAAACGGGTTATCGCCTCAGTCTGACGAAGGAAGGCTGGCTGCAACCCTGGGCCCGCTTGCGTTCCACCGAGGAAGAAGAGGTGCGTCGTCTGCGCGAAATGGCGGGCTTCCGCGTTCTCAATACCGTCAGCGGTTTGAAGCCCGGTGCCTCCGTCGTCGCTCAGGTCACTGATCCGCAGGGAAGGCCGTATCCCGCCGTGGTCGAACAGCGGTATGGGCAAGGTCGCGCCGCGGCGTTGCTGATCGGCGATAGCTGGCGATGGCAACTGGAAGTGACCGATGCTCAGCGTGAGCAGGATGATCTGGGGAAAGCCTGGCGACAGTTGCTGCGCTGGTTGATTGTCGATGTTCCTGACCGCGTGGAATTGAAATCGGTGGCCGACTCGACCAGCGGTGTCAGCCTGACACGTCTGGAAGCCCGTGTCCGTGACAAAGAGTTCCATTCTCAAGATAACGCCGCGGTCACGGTCTCGGTCCAGCCGCCAGATGGCCCAGCGTTCACCTTGAATGCGGAACCCTCGCTGCGCGAACCGGGGCTGTATGAAACGTCGCTCTCCAGTCGACCTGCGGGGGCGTGGACGGCATCGGTTGAGGTGCGCGATCCGGACGGTGCAGCCCTGAGATCGGGGACGACCGGTTGGGCCGCCGACTTCACTGCCCGCGAACTCCGGCAGGTTCAGCCCGATCGCAAGTTCCTGAAGCAAGTGGCAACCGCGACCGGTGGGCAAGTGGTGGAACTCGCCGACCTGGAAGCCTTTGTTTCGACATTACCCAACCGGCAAGCCCCTATCACCGAGACGACAACCTCGCCGCTGTGGCATCATCCCGCCGTGCTGCTGCTCATCATGGCGGGGTTATGTGCCGAGTGGGGACTGCGACGGCGAGCGGGATTACCATAAATGAGGCCAAGTGCTGAGTGCCAAGAGTCAAAAGCTAAGTGCTAAGTGTGTGTGTGGATTGAGCCGGGGCAGGGGCCCCGACTTTTGGCAAGAACACAACGCTCGATGTTCAAAGGTCGGGGCCCCCGCCCCGACGGCTTCAATTTGAACTGACTTACGACCGAGTGGGCAGGTTTTTTACGGGCGGGCGAACGTGGAACTGATGATTTGGCTGACCGCGCTGCTGTTTCTGCAGGCTCCCCCAGCGGATGTACGTCCCGATGTCGTGATCGTCGTCGGTGCCGCGGGATCAGAAGAATTCGGCGAACGGTTTCAGGAATGGTCCGCCCAATGGAAAGCGGCGGCCGAACAGGCGCACGCCCGTGTGACAGTGATCGGTCAGGCAGCGCCCATGTCGGCGACCGATCGGGAACAGGTGCAGGAGTTTCTAGCCGAAGCCGCCCAATCACCCAACGAACTCTGGCTGGTGCTGATCGGCCACGGCACTTTCGACCGCCGCGATGCCAAGTTCAACCTGCGTGGCCCCGACATCTCGGCGGGAGAACTGAAAACGTGGCTGTTGCCTCTCTCTCGGCCCGTCGCGGTGATCGATACCACGGCGGCGAGTGCTCCGTTTCTCACGACGCTCACCGCCAAAGATCGCGTGCTCATCTCGGCGACGAAGTCGGGTGGGGAGCAGAATTTCCCGTACTTTGGCGGCTATCTGGCCGAGGCGGTGACTGACATGGCAGCCGACTTGGACAAAGATCAGCAGGTGTCGTTATGGGAGGCGTTTCTGTTCGCATCACGCCGGACCGACGAGTTCTACAAGACCGATGGCCGGTTGCAGACCGAGCATGCCATCCTCGACGACAACGGCGACGGTCAGGGGGTGCGGGCCGAAGCGTTTCGCGGGTTGGAGCCGGTGCAGGTGGCGGCCGAGGCGAACCAGCAACTCGATGGCGATCGCGCTCATCAGTGGCATTTGCTGCCGAACGCCGAGGAAGCCGCATTGCCGGTGCAAGTCCGACGGCAACGCGATGCGCTGGAGTTACAGATCCTCGCCCTCAAACGGCAGAAAGCCTCCATTGTCGAGGATGACTACTACCAGCGACTGGAAGGGCTGCTGATCCAGTTGGCCAAACTCCGGGATTAAGAGGGGCGTGAAGATGCTGGGGATCAATGGCATCTGGCCGCAGCGTCCCACGGACTCCGAATACATCGAGCAAGTACGATTCAACGTGCAGTTCGTCGATCGCTGGCGGTGGTGGATGATTGCCTACTATGTGGGATTCATGAGTTGCATGCTGTTGCTTACCCTGTCAGCCACTTGGCAATGGTTGGCCAGTTGGGTGCAGTTCGGCCTGCAATTTTCCACCATCGCCGAATTCAGTGGCTATGTCGGCGGGTGGATCATGGGCTGCGGACTCGGCGTCTTGTTGGGCCTGCATCTGATACTGCTCACACCGTTAGTCATCACACCACTGCGGACAGAACGCCTGCTGTTGCACTATGTCGAGCAGGCCGCTGAGAGCAAGACGACAGAACCATCAGGAAGGACAACGTCCTGAGCAATTCTTGCAAGCAGGAATTACAACCCCGCGGACTTCACTGGCGGTCGTGTCCGGCATGCGTCACGGCGAGCGGCAAGTTCCGCCGCGCGGATTCCCGAATCGGGCCAACGCGAGGTGCTGGCCTGAAATCTCAGCGATTCCTGCCCGAATGGCGCACGATCTGCTAATGAAGCTCACGAACCCAGTTCAGCCCGCTTGTCGGAATCGAGTCGAGACTCGATAATTCCTGAAACGGAGTTGGGGGCGTGTCACTACGGATGTTTCTGGAAAACCAGGCCTGTTCGTAGCGGTCTCACCTTCTGGCAAGGGGGCAGTGTGAAGAATCGTTGGGAGGAAATTTCCGAGCTGATCCAGCCGGCCATGCCCAGTCGTTGGGAGTGGTTGGCTATCGGGGTCGGGCTTGCGGTACTGGTCTGGTTGACTTTTCGGGTGAAGGCATGGTTTCACGACGATGACGCCAGTACCGATCCTGCGGTGGATTTACTCGTCGACCTCCAGGAATTGCGCCGTGAGGGTGGCCTCTCGGAGGAAGAGTTCCGATTGATAAACACGCAGCTGATCGGGGGCCAAACGTGGGGCAGAACCCACTCACGAAGATCGGCAAAACCCGCCGGTAGCATTGAACTTGCTGCGACGGACGATGCCGAACAGACCCCCGATCAGACATCGCTACAGGGACGCAGCGATTTGCCCGACATGGACGGGTTGGGCAAGGACGTTGGTTAATGTTGTTGTGCCGGGCACAGGACGCGCCACGACGAACCTCCCGTGACACCGCCGATAGAACGGCAGCGTTGAAGGAAAGCTGATGCCCTCAGGTCGCGAATTTATGTCGACAGGTAAACGAGGCCCCACCGGTAAGAAGAACGCCAATTGTTCGTTCTGCCGCAAAAGCTATCGAGATGTCGGTCCGCTGGTGGAAGGCCCCGATGAGGTCTACATCTGTGGCGAATGCATCGAACTGTGCGAGACCATTCTCGACCAGGAACGACGCCGCCGCGGATCGCCCACCAAGCTGTTCAACCGGGTACCCACGCCGCGTGAAGTGGTGACCTACCTCGATCAGTACGTGATCGGGCAGGAACGCACCAAGAAGATCCTCGCGGTCGCGGTCCACAACCACTACAAGCGGCTCATGGCCGCCAGTGATACCGACAGCGAAGTCGAGATCGAAAAGTCGAACATTCTGCTGATCGGGCCGACCGGCTCGGGGAAGACACTCGTCGCCCGCACGCTGGCCCGATTCCTACAGGTTCCCTTCGCGATTGGCGATGCCACGACGCTGACCGAAGCCGGTTACGTGGGTGAAGACGTCGAAAACCTGCTGCTGAAGCTATTGCATGCCGCCGATTTCGATATCGAGGCGGCCCAGCGGGGCATTGTCTTCATCGACGAGATCGACAAGATCGGCAAGACCAGTCAGAACGTCTCGATCACTCGTGACGTCTCGGGAGAAGGGGTCCAGCAGGCGCTCTTGAAGATGCTGGAAGGAACCGTCGCCAATGTCCCGCCGCAAGGGGGCCGCAAGCATCCCGAGCAGCAGTACATTCAGATCGATACGACCAACATCCTGTTCATCTGCGGGGGCACATTCGTCGGGCTGGAAGACATCATTGCCCGCCGGATGGGAAAACGCAGCATTGGTTTCAGCAACTCGAACGGCGTGGTGACGATCGACGCCTCGCACAAGCAGCGTTCGGGGGCCTTGCTGCCGCATGCCTGTACCGATGACGTGATCGAGTTCGGCATGATTCCCGAACTGGTCGGCCGGTTGCCAATGGTGAGCGCGTTGTCGCCGTTGTCAGAGCACGACCTGGTCAAAATTCTGGTCGAACCGAAGAATGCCCTGGTCAAGCAGTACAAGAAGTTTTTCGAGATGGAAAACGCCCATCTCGAATTCTCGGAAGGGGCGTTGTACGAGATTGCCAAGATCGCCAAGGAGAAAGACACCGGGGCACGTGGCCTGCGGTCGGTGGTCGAGACGGCGATGTTCGAAGTGATGTACGAACTGCCGGAACTCGAACCCGGCCAGAAGTATATCCTCACGCCGGAAGTGGTGCGTGGCGAACAACGCCTGATGCCGAACCAGGAACCCGCCGCCGCTTAACGAGTCTCTGTGAGACCACGAAACATGGAAGCCCAGGCATTGCTATGCCTGGGCTTCTTGCTTTTACCGACCCTGCCACTGTTGCCGTTGCAGCGACCCTTGCCCCGCCGCTATGCCCGGCCATTCACTGCGCGGCAGGCTTTGCGTGGGCTGCGTTGACTGGTGGCTGGCAAAGAACAGCAGTTGATCGGCCGAGGTCCATTCGCCGGTCCATTCATCGTCATACAGAGGCATGCCCAGCAGCCACTTCAGGCCCTGCACGATCCATAACACAACAACCAAAGTGATCGCCCCCAGCAGCATGATCACCGGGAGAAACGGCCCCAGCGTGAAAATTCGCTCGGTGGCTGGATAGATCCACTTCCAGCCCAGCATGACGATCAGGGCCGCCAAGCTCAGGTAAGGTCCGTAGGGGATCTCGCGGGACCGCGAAAACAAGAAGGTCGCCGCCACCACAAGAATGGCACACAATGGGGCGAGGAAGAAGACGACCAGCGTCGGTTGCCAGCCGAGAAAGCTGCCAATCATCGCCATCAAAATCACATCGCCAAATCCCATCGCTTCGCGGCGGAAAACCCAATGCCCGGCGATGCGCACATACCACACCACGCCCCCGCCCACCAGAAAACCCGCCACACTGTTCACGAAGCCATGCAGATGCGGCCATGTCACGCACCACTGGGGCAACTCCACCGCGGTCCACCACGGCAACGCACCTTCCGGGTCAATGAACAGGCTCCACAGCATCGAAACCGTCGACGCATTCTGGAACCAGACTGGCATCAACCAGAAGCAACCGACAAAGCTCCCCAGTATGCCCACCACCATCGCGGGTACCGTCACCGAATCGGGAATGATCTGCAAATCGAAATCGATCAGCGAGGCCACCAGCAGGGCTTCGACGAAGACCAGGAAATAGAGAAACTGCACATTGAGCAGCGTGGGAATCTGCCGGGGTGCGATCCCCAGGGCATAAGGACTCACCGGGGAATAGAGACAGCTTTCCTGAAACTCGGCGCCATACCCCGCGGGAATCAGCATGACATACAACACCACGAACAACGCACCGTTCAGGAACTCGATGAACGGATAGCGGCAAGATATGCGGTGCTGGCAGAACCGGCAGCGCCCCCGCAGCCACATCCAGCCAAAGATGGGAACATTATCGATCGCGAGAATTCGGCGCTTGCAGTAGGGGCAGGAACTGGGGGGGTGACAGACCCCGCGCCATGCCCGCAGTATGTCCTCATGCTGGGGCAGTCGATAGACCAGCACATTCAGGAAGCTGCCGATGACAGCCCCGAGTATGAACAAATAGCAGTAGATGATCCAGCCGGGCAGATCCCACGGAATCACGTCGCGTCTCCGGACGAATGCGTGCCGGGACGCAGGATGTCCGCAGGCAATTGACTGACGATCTCCTGCACAATCTCGGGCACCGTGCGGGCTTGTGTGGGCATGATGATCGTCGCGGTTTCCCGATACAACGGTTCGCGTGCTTTTAATACGCCAGCGATTTCATCAATCAGCGATTGCCCCGTCAAACTGGGCCGGCGATCCGCCGTAGTCGGGTCGCACGTTAAACGTTCGGCGATGGTGGGCACATCGGCCGTCAGCCAGACCACGGGGCCAGCTAGCTGAAACTCCGCACGGGTGTCTGGATTCAGAATTGCTCCACCTCCGGCCGCAATGACCAGTTGCTCTTTCGCGAGCAGCGAAGTCAGCGTCGCACGTTCGAGGCGGCGGAACTCGGGCTCACCATCTACGGCAAAAATCTCGCGGATGGAACGTCCGGCATGGCGTTCCAGCTCTATATCGGCATCGACCCAGGTCCACCCGAGACGTGCGGCGAGCGCCGGGGCGATCGACGATTTGCCCGTGCCACGGTAGCCAATCAGCGTGATGATCATCTGCGACCTGCCTCACGCCGTAAAATTAATCTCTGCGAGCCGCGGAAATAGCGCGCCGCAACGTGTCTCGCATACCATCCAGTGGGGCCGCCTGTCCGGTAAACAGTTTGAACTGTGCGGCGGCCTGGCGGATGAACATTTCAATGCCCGTGACCGTGCGACACCCGCGCTCGCGCGCCTGGCGGATCAGCAACGTCTGTTCGGGGTTGTAGATGGTGTCGAAAACGAGGATTTCTTCCTGCAGCCAATGTTCCTGAAACGGGGAATCATCGACGTTGGGAGACATGCCGACCGGCGTGCAGTTGATCAGCACATCGATCCCTTCGCTGCCGCGGTTTTCCCAGGTGCAGAACCGGCAACCCAATTCTTCGGCGAGTTGTTTCGCGCGGTTGGTGGTGCGACTGGTAACCACCAGCGCTCCACCCGCGTGGACCACGCCAAAACCGATGGCCCGCGCGGCTCCACCGGCGCCGAGGATCAGCACCCGCTTGCCTTCCAGCGATTCCAGTTCGCGCAGGCCCAGCTTCAGGCTGTCCATGGCGGCAGACAGATCGGTGTTTGCTGACCGCCAGGCCCCGTCGGTATCGCGATAGATGGTGTTCGCCGCGCCGATCTTGCGGACTTCATCATCGCACAGCGGGTACTTGGCCAGCGCGGCTTCCTTGTGCGGAATGGTCACGCTATAGCCCTGAATACCCAGCCACTGAAAGTCATCCAGTGTCGAGGAGAATTGATCGGGCGGGACACGTAGCGGGATGTAACAACCATCGAGGCCGATCTGCTGCATCGCCTTGTTGTGTAGCAACGGGCTCAGGCTGTGGCCGATGGGGTCGCCCAATACACCGAAGAGCTTCGTTGGTTTTGTGATCTGGTCGTATCGATAGAGCTTCTGCATCTCCTCGAACGAGAGCTGTCCCGGGGCGATCTCCCGCTCTTTGCTGAAGGTGGCATAAGTAAACGGGGCACCATACCGGCCACACAGTAACCGGCTGATGACACCGAACTCGCCCATGCAGAAGGCGATCGTCGGAATCTTGGCTCCTTCCGCGAGTTTCAACAGCCGCACGCAATCGGCGGGGGAGTTCGCCATCGTCACGACTTTGAGAATGTCCGCGTCGAGCTCACACATCGACGCGTAGATCTCTTCCAGATCGTCGGGCGTTTGCACGAAGTCGTGATGACTGACGATGCGTTTCGTCTTGCCATACCGGCGGATTTTCGTCGCGACATCGCGCTCCAGGTCGACGTACTCGACCCCCGCCACGATGGCGGCCCGCAACAGCGTTTGCCGCTCGTCTTCGCTGCCATTCCAGCGTCCGCCATCGGTGGGACGCCGACAGGTGAAGACGACCGGTGTCGGCCGCTGCGTGATGAGCCGCGACAATTCGGGCGCGCGCGAGAGCCAGTCGACCCGCAGTTCGACGAGTTCCGCCCCTTTATCTTTGAGCACCTGATGTTCGGCGATCATCATCCGATGGCGAGTGCGCGCCAAACTGACACAAATCATGGAACGTCCGCGTTCGGTTCTTATCACAGGTTCAGCACCCATCCGCGGGGCTGAGACCAGTTCGTGATTTCACCGCTGTAGAATGATCTTCCCGCCCGGTGGATGCAACACCTCAGCCCCCTTCTGACGACCCAGTTCTGGAGCTGCGCCCTGGTGCTGCGTGCCACGGCTCTGTGAGCCGTGCGAGCTTTTGGCAAAGTTTTTCGCCAGTCACACGGCTCGCAGAACCGTGGCACCCCGTTCATTTGCGGCCTTGCTCTCGATTCAGCGGAGCGGTGCGGCCTCGGCCTTGGCCTGCTGCACTTCGGCCTGGCGAATCAAGGCGGCGCTCAGGGTTTGCCGAAAGGCATCGGCTTTCATGTAGCCCGGCTTTTGCAGCAGCAGGTCGACCTGGGGCGACAGCACGACGGTCGTCGGCAGGGATTCGATCTTGAGCACCTCGACGATGCGGGTTTCCTTGTCGAAATCGAGCAATGTGGGAATGAAGTGCGCGGAAATGTAGGTCGCAAGTTTCTCGTTCGCTGTCGTTTCGCGAATGAGTTTATGGCAATAGGTACACCAGGTCGCCGTGAACACCACCAACAACGGGCGATCCAGTTCCACGGCGAGACGATGTGCGGGTTTCAGCGTGGTTTGCCAGACGATGTTTTCGCTGGCTTCCTCGGCAGGCAGTGGGCGGGACAGCCCCCCCAGAAACCCTCCGGTGATCACAGCGTTCCAGACAAACTCTCGGCGATCCATGCGATATCCCTTTCGCACGTGCTTAGCAGCGCGTTACCAGTTGTATCGGTTGTAAGGGGACTGTCGCTCGCCTGGATTCTGCGGTCGCTGCGGAAGTCGTCCCAGAGAACGGCGAAATCTGCCGACTTCGCGACGAATTCCGAGGGCTTCCGCTGCAAGAAATAGAATTCTCAAATCTCAACGCCCAACGCCCAACGCCCAACGCCTAATACCCAACACCCAACACCCAACACCCATCAACGGCCACGGTTGTCTCCTTCATGCTCGGAGCGATAGAGTGACCTGACCTATCGAGATTCCCCCTTCATCGCGTGTTTTGAGTGTCAAACATGGATACCGCACCCCTCATTGAATTCCGTCAGGTCACCAAACGCTTCCAGGCCGTTACGGCGCTGCGCGAGGTCTCCTTCTCTGTCCGCCGGGGGGAGTTTCATGCGTTGTGCGGCGAAAATGGTGCCGGCAAAAGCACGCTGATGAAAATCCTCTCGGGGGTCATCACCGACTACGATGGCGAACTGGCACTCTCGGGACAGACGCTGAAACTGACCGGCCCGCGCGACGCCGAAGAGCAGGGGATCAGCATCATCCATCAGGAATTGAACCTGGTGGGTCAATTGACCGCGGCCGCGAACATCTTTCTGGGCCGCGAACTCCGCTGGCAGGGCCTGTGGCTGGATGACCGGTCGATGCTGGCTCGGGCTCAGGAACTGTTGTCGCAGTTGGAATGTCAGATTGCCCCCGCAGAACTCGTCAGTCAGTTGCGGATTGGTGATCAGCAACTGGTGGAGATCGCCAAGGCGTTGTCGCTCAACACACAGATTCTGATCATGGACGAACCGACCAGCGCCCTCACCGAAAGCGAAGTCGCCCGGTTGTTCCGCGTGATTGCCCGACTGCGGTCGCAGGGCGTCACCATCATCTACATCTCGCACAAAATGGATGAAGTCTTTCAGCATGCCGACCGCATCACCGTGCTGCGCGATGGTGAAGTGGTGAAGACGTTGGATCGGCAATCCACCAACCCCACGGAGATTACCCGGTTGATGGTCGGCCGTGAGATTGCCACGGGTCGCAGTACAACCTCGCGCGCCGTGCAAGAGATCGTCTTGCGTGTTGAGGGCCTGTCGTTGCCATGGCCGGGGCATCCGCGCGGTTGGCGGTTGCGCGACATTGACCTCACCGTTCGCCAGGGCGAAGTGCTGGGGATCGCCGGGTTGATGGGGGCCGGGCGGACGGAGTTGCTGGAGTGCCTGTATGGGTGCAGCCCTGTGCCTCCGCAAGGTTCGATCATTCTCGGCGGAAAACCGGTCGCCTTTCAGCATCCCGCGGAAGCGCTATCCGCCGGCATCGCAATGGTCACGGAGGACCGAAAACGACTCGGCCTGATCGGTCCCATGAACGTGCGGCAGCACATCACGTTATCGAGTTTGTATGAGACGGTGATCGCAGGGTTCATTCGCCCATCGCTGGAGCAAAAAAAAGCGGACGACGCGGTGACGCAACTCCGCATCAAAACCGCAGGCACAGAGGCTGCGATCTCTTCGCTGAGTGGAGGCAATCAGCAGAAGTGTCTGATTGCCCGCGCGCTGCAGACACAGCCGGTACTGCTGCTGCTCGACGACCCGACCCGGGGGATCGATGTCGGCGCGAAAGCGGAAATCTATCGGTTGATCGATGAACTGTGCGCGAAAGGTCTCGCGATTATCATCACATCGAGCGAACTGCCGGAACTGCTCACGGTCTGTGATCGGATTCTGGTTCTTTGTGAAGGCCTAAAGACGGGTGAATTTCCCCGGGAAGAGTTCTCTGAGGAAGCTCTGATGGCCGCTGCCACAGCGGCCTATCAGACCTCGGCCGTTGTCCCTGCATGAGCACTGTCAATTCACGGCCACTTGCCGAATGCGTTGTTCGCGCAGGAAGCAGAGCCTGCGGAACAGGTCATTCGCGAGCGACATGCGGCTGCGATCGGTAAAAATGAAGACGGTGACGCCCTCTTTGATGATGAACGCCGCTCCCGACTTCTTGAACCAGTGAAACCATTTGATCGCCGTTAATGCCGAGATGAAGGCGAAGACCGCCCAGACGATGGTGCCGACCAGAATCGTCAGCAGTCGGTCGGTCGATTCTTCATAGTCCAGGGCCAGCATGATCGTGGCGACCCAGCCAGAAAGATGGCTGAAGGCAATCGAAATCAGTGAAATGTAGAGCCACAATTTGCTGGGTTGATAGAAGACGTTGCTGTTGATCGATTCCAGGAACCCGTCCTGATAGACCACTTCGCCCCACATCGTCATGCGGAGTGCGGCGACACGGCGATCGGTCAGGGCACCGAAGGAGTGCGTGCCAAAGATCCAGAGTCCCTCAAACCCCAGATAGTCCACCGCATAGTACGTTTCGTCGGGCGGGGTGAACTGCCGGAACATCGTTTCAATAGCCTGACGGTCGCCCGACTGGGCACGAGCCGTGAGCGACTTGTTGATTCCGCCTGCGGGTGCCTGCGGAGCGGCGGCAGGCTGCGTGTACTGCATCGCAGGAGCCGTAGGGATGCCCGGTTGACCTTGCCAGGCTTGCGCCTGGGGCGGTGACGGGGTGGCTGGTCCTGCCATGACGACCGGGACTTGAGCGGGAGTTCCGGCGGGCCGCGTAACTTTCGGAAGCGGTACCTGACTGCTGCTGGCGGGTTTTTGTGGTCGTTTCGGATCTCCACTACCTGTCGACATGCTGACGGTCCTGTCTATCGAGAAATCTCTGTCTGGTATTTTGAGTGGTCTCTGTGGCTGCGAATTATGAGCCCGAGTTCAGCCAGCGCCAGAATCGGGCGAAGGGGCCATTCCCGCTGGGGGCGTCCCACTGATCAATCGGGCTGATGGGGACCTGAATCCCCGGTGAGACGGGCTGCACGACAACGGGCTGCGCGACATAGGAACCGGGGCTGTTGCCAGAAGCCGATAATAATCCCCGAACCGCATCGGCCAACTGGTTCACCCGCAAAGGAAGCGGAGGGGGATAGGCATTCAGCCAATGCGTTGTACCTAGAAAATACTGCATCTCCTGAGACATCGCGAAGTCCTGCAAGCGAAACGGCAAGATGGGCATATTTCGCGTCACGGCTCGTTGGATTTCCCGCAGCACCTGTTGCGATTGATCTGCCGCGGGAGAATACACCAGCACCATCAACCGGGAATTGTCCAATCCTTGCACTATCGCAGCCGCCCAGGTGGTTCCCGGAGCGATATCCCGCGGTGCCACCCAGCACTTCCACCCTCGACGCTCCAACTCCGACACGATGAGTTGAGCCACTTCCGCGTCGCGAGAGGAATGACTCAGGAACACGTCATAGTTCGGCATGCTCGTCACTCGTGGGCCGCACATCAGGGCTGATGGCTGAAGTGCCGCGGTAGATACGTCCAGGAACCCAGGTCGGATCAATTCTTGCAACACCATTTCACACGTGTTCACCCCTGTCAATCGAACGGCGATCTCGAGTAGTCGTGAGCCAGTCGGTCGCCGCCGGGGCAGGGGCCCCTGCCTGTGGTGGAGGTTGCGATGCGTTTAAACTCAAAGGTCGGGGCCCCCGCCCCGACGGAAATGCATCGCTTCTGTCCCGCACCCACACTTCAAATAACCACCCCGCAGTGGCTTGCTGGAAAGTGTGACGCCCTCGAATCCGGCAGAAAGATCGGGCGTGTTGTCTGGCGACTGGTCGTCAACTCCGGTTAGAATCCCATTTCAACAACCGTTGATCTGTTGCTGTGAGGGACTGTCTGTGATGGTGAAAGTCTGTCTGACTGCCGTGATCGTGGGATCACTGACTTGGGGCGTGCCACTGTCGGCTCAAGAGGCCGCCTCATTGATGTCTCAAGCCACGGTACGACTCACATTCGATGAAGCCGACGGGCCCGCCATTGATACCGCCACGGTGGGCAACGGTCCAGACAATGGTACCTTGCAGAATGGGTCCGTCCGCACGTCCAGCCCGTTCTGGAACCAGTCCGGCAAACAGGCCGTTGAACTCGACGCCAACAAGCAGCAGTTCATCGAACTGGCAGACAGTGCCGACCTGGATCGTCCCGATGCGTTGTCATTCAGCCTGCTGGTGGTGAATCTGCTTGCGGCCGATGACGCCGCGTACCACGGGTTGGTTGCCAAACGCGGCATGCAGGATGGTAAGGTCTTCACCAATTACGGCATCAACTTCACGATGCAGCAGGATAACTTTCAGGTTTATATCAACGATGGTCGGGGATACCGCGTGGTGCAGTACAGCACCAAGGGGGCCTTGCCGACACGCAAATTGCTGCATGTCACCGCGACTTTTCAAGTGGCTGATGCCCCCGGGCAAGATGCCGATACCGATGCTGACGATGTCCGCGTGCAGTATTTCGTGAATGGTCAACCGCTGGCTCCGAAGAGCGTGACGAACGGTTTCGTCGAGGGAAATTCGGGCTGGATCACCGATGTCGAAGTCGCGGGGTTGGTCAACAACCTGCCAGTCACCATTGGTCGCAGCGAAACCGGTGGCGAATACTTCAGCGGCGTGGTCGATGAGTTTCTGCTCTTTCCACGGGCTCTAACTCCTGAAGACGCCAAGCAACTTTTTCTGGAAGTGGGCGGCAGCAATGTTGAGCAACTCATTTTAGACGATCTCGCCGCTCCCGCGAAGATTCCCGATGTGGCCCGGCTGAACCAACCCGGCTTGACCACCGGTCAGACCACGCAAATTGTGGTAGTTGGAAAGAATCTGCTCCCCATGCCGCAGGTGTTCATTCCCGCGGAGGGTGTCACGACGGAAGTGGTCGGCGAGCCCAAGGAGGATCGCCTGACCGTGAAAATGACCGTCGCCGAAGGAACGCGGCCCGGTTTCTATCCGTTGTATGTACGGACAGCGCATGGGATCAGCGATCCGCAGCCGGTCGCCATCGATTCACTGCCCCATCGCAATGCCCAGGAAATCACGGCGACAAAACCGGCTACATTACCCGTGGCTCTCTTCGGGAACCTGGCCGGTGGGCAGGAGCAGAAAGCCTACTTTGAAGGGAAGAAAGGCCAGCGGATTGTCGCCGACCTCGAGTTGCAACGGCTCGGCGGCAAAGCCAACCCGGTGCTGGAATTGAAGACCGCCGCGGGTACCCCCATCACCATCGCCTGGGGCTCTGCATCATTACGGGGTGATGTCCGGCTCGAACATGTGCTGCCCGCCGATGGCCTGTATTACATCGAACTGCACGACCTGGTGTATCGCGCTCCGGGGCCCAACATCTATCGACTGAAGCTGGGTGATCTGAAGCTGATTGATACGCCATTTCCGTCGGCGGCAGTGCCGGGTACCTTGGCGTTTGAACCCATCGGTACGGGCTTTACCGTCGGTCAAACCTTGAATGCAGAAGTGGCCACGCTGGAACATGCGCTGTGGGCGCCACTGCTGTTACCGCGTGAGGCTCAGGTCACCGGCCCGTGGCCATTTGTGGAACACGCACTGGCCCGGGAAGTCACGGAAACACCACTGGCAGAAGGACAATGGCAAACCGTCGATGCCCAACTGGCCGACCCGAATCTGAATGCGGTGGCGATTGATGGTCGTTTGCTGCACCCCGCGGAACACGACCAGTATGTGCTGAATGTCACCCCGGGTCAAAAGCTGCGCTTGCGGCTGGAGACACTCTCGCTGCTGTCTCCCGTGCAGGGGGAACTCGAAATTCTGAACCATCCGCAGGGACAGCGTTTGGCCATCTCGGGAGATCAACCCTCCGATGCCGATCCACGGCTCGACTTCACCGTTCCCGCCAACATGCCCCAGATTCGTGTATCGATTCGCGATTTGTTCGACCGGGGTGATGCGCGGAGTATTTACCGTCTGGTTGTCGGTTCTGCGGATCAGCCCGATTTTGCCCTCACCACGGCGACCGCGGCGATTCAGCTTCCACAAGGAGGTACCAGCCTGATCGAGCTGACGGTGAACCGCGCGGGTTATCAGGGGCCCATTGCGTTGTCTGTGGTCGGTGATGCTGCTGTCTCCATTTCGCCCGCGACCATTCCCGCGGGGATCGGCGGCAAAGTGCTCTGTCGCCTGCAACAGACAGACCCTGCCGCAGCCAGTTCTCCCCTCACACCACTGCTCAAAATTCTGGGTTCGACTGTCGATGTGCAACCACCAGTCGTGCGACATGTCGCACGTGTCCAGAAGGAAGTGTTGCCCGTCTATGCGGATGCCTTGGCACTGGGACAAACGGCTGCCCAGGGACTCTCGCTGGAAATCGCGGAATTGCCGGCCGTGCTGTTCAAAGGGGCTCCACAGACTCTGTCTCTGAAATTGCAGCGAGCGGCCGACCTCGAAGTTGCGCGACAGCCGCTTCGCATCTCGAGTCGTAGCACAGAAACTGTCCGGCAGCGTCAGCCCAACAACCCAGCGGCGGGCACCTTCCCGGTGATCGCGGTGGCATCGTCCCTGATGGTCGCTCCGGGAATCGAGCAGGTGGATGTCAAACTGGAGGTCCCGCTCGATGTCGCCGAGCCCGCGATGGAACTGGCATTGATCGCTGAAGCCGTCCCGCATCCCTATTCCGAGCGAGTGATCGCGACGGCGTATTCCCTGCCATTCCATGTGCAGATTCAAACCGCCGCGGCTCCCATGCTGGAACCCGCTTCTCTGACGGTGAAAGCGGAAACACCACACGAGATCGTGGGCAAGTTGCAGCGCACCGCCGGGTTTACTGCTCCTGTGAATGTGACTCTCATCGGATTGCCCGCAGGCTATCAGGTACAGGCGGTCGATGTGCCTGGCGATCAAAACGAGTTCAAACTCGTGGTCACCGCTCCGGCAGTCACCGCAGAAACTGCAGTGCCGAATGTGAAACTGCGCGTGACCACGTCGGGCTCGGCCATCGCCGCCGATCAGGATGTCGCGCTGAAGGTTGTGCCGAAGGGCTGAGTGGGAACGCTGCCTCCATGTCAGAGCGCACTTTGATTTGGTCGCGTTGGGAATTTGAGGGAGAAACGCCCGGGGCGAGGAGTCGGCACGGACTTGCGCGAGATCCTGTGAATGCGGGAATCGTGATATTTGGCGGGTTGAATTGGAATGATCGCGGCCGTCTCCTGGGCGACACATGGGTGTTGGACCAGTCTCAGTGGACCCGCGTGATAACGAATCAGTCGCCGGCACCTCGCCAGCGTGCGGCGATGGTGCATGCCGATTGTCTCGATGGTGTGCTGCTGTTCGGTGGTCAGTCGCGAGGACCAAGCGGTCTGAGTTGGCCACTAATGAACGATACCTGGATCTACCGCGACAAGCAGTGGGTTCGGCATTCCCGCTGGTTCTCGACCACTCCCGCACCGCGCTGTGGTCATATGCTGGCATACGATGAGGCCCAAGGCGTCATCGTGCTCTTTGGCGGCATCAGTTCCGGCAATTCGTCACTCGGAGACACGTGGATCTTTAATGGGCGGGCCTGGAAAAAACTGGTGACCAGCGAAAGTCCCCCGGCTCGCAGATATGCGGCCTTCTGCTATCACCCGCGGCTGCACGGCTGTTTGTTGCAGGGTGGGGCGCAGGATGATAACGGTCGCGTGATGTACGGAGATACGTGGCTGTTACGAGAGGGAGAATGGATCTCGCTGCCGGAGTCCTTCGAGACCGATGTCCGCGACGATCATGGCATGGGGTTTCATTACACGGCCCAGTCCATGGTGTTACTGGAAGGCTTGAGAACAGAACGCGAAGTGTTGACTTTGGGAAAAGACGAATGGAACTGTCAGGTCATGACCACCTGGCATCCACGCCATCAATGCTCCCCGCTGGCCTGGCATCACGAAATGGAACAGTTGGTCTTATATGGCGGCGAGGTTCGCCATGGAGGCCCAGCGCTGAGTGAGACCTGGGGACTGCAGTGGGTCTGAGTCCACGAGGTTTCCAGGCTTGTGTTCGGCCAGCGGTTCACGTCAGTACATCTACCAGAAACGCCTTCCAGCCGAGTGAGTAACGCTGATAACGGCCAGTGACGAATTCACGGACGGCCCATGGGAATCGCTGCCAGGGATGCTGTTTCATTTCCGCGCGTCTGCGCAGGTGGCGTGCTTTTTCTGAGAGGGCCACTGCCGTACTGTGTTCACTTCCGAGCAGTTGATGTACTCGCTCGGCGGCCAACTGAAACTGCGCGGCCTGCTGTTCCAGATCGCTCGCCTTGATGGACCGCGCGAAGAGATACTGCTGCCAGTAGTTCCGCTGCCGGGCTCCAATCTGCTGGCTGGCATGCGAGCGATAATCGATAAGTGCTTCCGGCAGCATGACGATCTGCCCCCCGGTCGCCGCGACAATCATGGCAATCCAGGCATCATGGACCCAGCTGTGCGGGATCGGCATAAGGCTGTCTCGCAGTGTTGCGCGAAAGGCCATGGTCGCGCCGGTCATGATGTACCGTTTCAGTAGCACATCCAACGTGCGGCCGGCTTGCACCCAGTGACGAAATCCCGGCGAAAAGCCGACACTGTCCCACAAACGTTTTCCTAATGGCTTACCCGAGGCATCGATCATGTCGGCATCGGTGAAGATGACATCGGTACCCGGATCGTCCTGCCAGACCTGCTCAAAGCGGGCCAGCTTATTGGCATGCCAGCGGTCATCCTGATCGCTGAGCACAATGACCTCACCGGTGCAGAGTGAAATGCCCTGGGCGAAGTTCGCCGTCGAACGCAGGTTGACCGGGTTCCGGACGATGCGTACCGGAAACGGGGCACGAGTGGCAAACTCATTCAGAATCGAGACGGTGTCATCGGTCGAAACATCGTCACACGCGATCAATTCCCGTGGCAACACCGTCTGAGCGGCAATGCTGTCGAGTTGCTCGCGCAGATATGACGCTCCGTTGTAAGTGCAGAGCAACACCGAGAATTTGGTCATGGAGCCTGATGCTGTTTCTGTGCAGCGGTGCAACAATCCGGCCGGTCAGTCGAATCACCAACATCCTAAGCCAGCCCGGCACGACTCTACTGGAACGCTACGGTTTGTCTAGCGTCTGCACGTGATCGCGAAGAAAAGTTCATCATTCCGCTTGAATGGCGAATCGAGTCCTTCACGGTGCTCGCAGTTTACCGCTGCTCGCTGGCCCACTGTTTCATGAGGTCGATATTCCGTTGGACTTCAGGATTACCGCGGCCCACATAGATCGCCATGTCGCTGTCGTACATGGCTTCGCTTTCCGGACCCTGGTCGTGAGTCTCGGTCATCCATTGGTTCAATCGCTGACGCAGTTCCAGCAATGTGGTCTGGTGTGCGGGATCGTCTGCAAGATTGTGGATCTGCCAGCGATCCGTCTTCCACTCATAGAGTTCTTCGGCAGGGCGAATGGGGCGGAACAGCAGTTGTTCAGACAATGGCGGCAACGCCTTTTCGGCATGGAGCCGTCGCATTGTCTGGATGATGGATTTGCCATCTTTGTACGCGTTCGGTTGCAGATGCGGCCGCAGCGGATAGAAGTTGCGGACATACAGAAATTGGTCGGTCCGCACGCTGCGGATACGTTCGACGGTTTCATCACAACGATCGCGGGCCGCGAATATTGCCTCACGCGGAGAGTAATCGGCCGCGAGCACATCGCGAGCATGCATCGACGATGGTCTGGAAATGCCCGCCGCAGCGAGAGAAATCGCTGCCAGATCGATGTGTTCCACCAAGTCTTCCCGGACCTGACCCGCGGGAATGCCCGGGCCACGTAACACCAGCGGCACATGCGTTCCTTCGTCGTACAAAAACTGTTTCCCCCGCGCATGACTGATGCCATGATCGGTCATGAAGATGATCAACGTATTTTCGAGCAGTTGCTCGTCTTCCAGCCGTTGAATCACTTGCCCCACATGTTCATCGGTGAAGCGGACGGTATCCAGATACGCCGCCCAGTCGCGCAGCAGTACGGGATCGCGCGGATAGTACGGGGGCAGGGCGACAGCGTCGGGTTGAACCGCGGCTCCAAACGTTTGCTCGGCACGATCTGAAAGTTTTTGGGCTGCGGCATCGGTTCCCCCGCGCAGTTTTCCTCCCGCGAGTTGCACCTGCATGAAGAAGGGTTGATCGACGGCACGCCCGGACCAGTCGGGACCATCGTACATCTTGGGATTCCATTCAAAGTTGTAGTCGGTCTTCCCCAGACCGTTGCCAGCTTTCTTTTTGCCAGTTTCGGCAGTGGTCTGTAACCCGGAACCGATGCAGGTGTAATAGCCGGCCGCTTGAAACAGCTCGGGAATCGGGCGGATTCCCTCGGGCAATTCGATCTTAAGTTTCCCGCGTCCGCTCCGATGCTGATGGGCTCCGATCGACGTCTGATACATGCCCGTAATCAACGCCGAACGGCAGGCCGAGCAGACGGGTGCCGTGACAAAAGCGTGCGAGAACCGTGTTCCCTCCTGGGCCAGCCGATCGACATGGGGCGTGCGGATCTGTCGTTCGCCATAGCAGGAGAAATTGGCCGACATGTCATCGACAATGATCCACACAATGTTTGGGCGAGAGGGTTCGGCCGCGTGTGTTACCACGGCCAGCAGTCCCAACAGGCAGCCGGTGATCGATGCGATGGTCGAATTGTGGAAACATCGATGAGCGTGGAGCATGGCATCGCTTTCGATCGTGGATTGCAGGGATCTTAATTGTCAGATCTGACTTATTTCGCCTTAATTCCCCACGGCTTTCTTGCGTGCCGGTCGGACAGCCGGAGCCTCTGAAAGCGTTGGCAACCCATCCTCTGGCTGATTCCAGAGTCGGTACGGATCTTCGAGCCGCCGCATTTCCGCAAGCAGAACGGCCCGCATCCGTTGCAACTGGTCGGCATAGCGCGGGTCGTTCGCCAGGTTTTTCTGTTCTGGTCGCGGCGGGCTTTTCAGAAGTGTCGCGACCTCAGCTGCGTGATGTTGCTCCAGGAGTTCATGCGGGTTCTCTGCCAGATTGAAGAGTTGCGATTCGCGCACCTTTCCGTTCAGCACGTCGTATTCGATCAGCTTCCAGTCACCTTGACGTACTGAGCGCATGCCGGGCTTGGTGCCTCCGCTGTAGGTCCCGTACAGCACGTCGCGGACCACGGGGGTTTCGCCCATCAGAACGGGTTTGAAGCTCAGGCCCTCGTTCGTTTCCGGAGCCGCAATGCCTGCCAAATCGCACAGCGTGGCCAGTACGTCCAGCAGATACACATTGCCCGCAGCCCGACTACCCGGCGCGATGCCCGGCCCTGCGACAATCAGCGGGACACGCCAGGTGTGCTCATACAGGTTCTGCTTGCCTTGCAGGCCATGCCGGCCAATCGCCATCCCATGATCTGACGTGTAAACGATGTAGGTGTTATCCAGTTCCCCCAACGCCTTGAGTCGATCGAGCACACGGGCAATCTGCACATCAATATTCTCGCTGCACGCATGATGACGCCCCAATTCATTCCGGATGGTTGCCGGATCGCGCCGCTTCCAGACTCCGCTGACAGCCACTTCATCACGCAAGTCGGGATGGCCATCGGGGAAAGGGTGCGCGGGCAAATAATTGACGGGCAGGGGAGGTTGCCGGTCGTGCAGGGGGGGCGGCTGTGTGGGATCCAGATAGTTGATGGCCCCATACTTTTCCAGCAACTCTGGTGTGCCATCGCGCTCATCATGCGGATGCGAGAATCCAAAATAAATCAGGAATGGTGCCTCCGTCTGAGTTTCTTCCCGCGTCTTCAAGTAGTCCAGCACCTGCTCGGCATGCCACGCACTGCCTGTTTCGGCCGTGGGACCACGCTTGGTGGCATCCCGCACCACCTGAAATTGCTTGTTCGCACCCGGGTAGCTGTTCCCCTGCTTACAGGTCCGCATGGTCTGGTAGCCAGCCCGATTGAAGACCGCTGGCAGCGTTTGCTGCTCGATCTGCGGGGGACACTTCGTCGACGGACCCGGTCCAATGGGAAGATGCCAGACGGTGCGTCCCGTCATGATCATATGCCGCGACGGCGTACAAACCGCTCCGCTGAAGGACCCCATATGATACGCCGCATCGAGCACCATCCCCTCTGCGGCCAATCGATCGATCGTCGGAGTCTCCAGGGTGGAATGCGGGTTGTAGACCTTCAGGTCCAAGGGCGACTGATCATCGACCAGAATGAACAGAATGTTTGGCGGCTTGGCAGCAGACACGGCGGTCCACCCCAAAACACAAAGTCCCGCACAGAGAGACGTGGTGATGCAGCGCCACATCACAGCACCCTTTCCCAGAAAACAGGAACGCGGAGATCAGAGAGGAAGATCGAGCAAATCATGATGTCGGAATGTACGGCCGGGGTAAAGTCGCCCAAGCCTCGATCTCGCAGACGGACACGTTAAGAGAGTTGCGGTCTCTCCAACCGCCGGATGCAGATCGAGACTGAGGCGAGACTGCGGAATCGTCACACAGCGCGTCGATGACTTCACGATCACGAGATTCACGATTCGCACGAAGCTCGGCGGGTTTGCTATAGCGGCAGGAAATGTTAGACTCCGCGATTCCATCGCTGTGCCTTGATTGCGGCGGTGGAATGTATGTTCATGTCTTGGGCTTTCGCGTGCAGACTGGGTGTCAATCGGGTGTCCACAGCACCACCTGGAAACTCGGAATGCATTGCAAGTCGTTGAGGTGCAACAATTTGGAGAGGTGACAGAGCGGCCGATTGTGCAGCACTGGAAATGCTGTGTACTCGAAAGGGTACCGGGGGTTCGAATCCCCCCCTCTCCGCTTTTTTAGAAACCGCCCTTCGACGAGCACATCGAAGGGCTTTCTCATTTCTGCACAAAGGGTTACGCCGTCGAGACGGCAGTTCAAACACACGATTTCGAGCAATCGCCGCTTCGTGACGTAATCGGCAGTAAGCCATTGCTATTTCAGGGTTTGCGAGAGTAAAAACGTTCGCCGCCAACTCGGCGGTTTCGTAGTGGGAGCGGTCTAGCACATCGAGTTGCAGCTTGATTGAGGCCAGCCGGTCGCGTAGCTGCGTGTGCTTCGTGGCGAAGAGTTCCTGGTCAATGTCGTCAGACAGGCGCATGTTGAGGAGGCGGTCCTGCTGCTGGATGAGGAGCGTCTCCTGACGGGTCAGCGCTGATGTGTCAGAGGTTGCAACCAGATATGCAACGGAGACGTGCGCTTCTCAATGACTTCGCAATTCGTCAACAGGACCTAGCAAGATCGGCATCCGAAGCGAGACCGCGTTCCGAGGAACTCCGTTTCCGCTTGCGAGGAGCACGGGGCTGAAGGTCGTCTGAAGAAGAGTTGCTGAAAGACATGAAACACTTCCGGGGTAGAGGTGCCGCGCGAAAGCGTTTGTCTCAGTGAGACAAAGTTGGTGACAACGGGAGAGAAACCTGACGATAGAAGATGGAAGATGCGTGAGCGCAAATCTTTTGCTGGCAGCCGCTTTTCGCGGTAAACTCTGTTCTACGAAGAGTTAAAAAACGAGGGGTATCGAATCCCCCCCCCACACACATACATACACACACACACACTCTCTCTCTCTCTCTCTCTCTGCATTTAAGTCGTTGCAGCGAGGCGGCTTGTGGCGACAGATGGAAACGCTCGTGAGGTCTGGATTTCGAGATTTCTCACCAGCGTGATCAGAACAGAAAAACGGGGTGTGGCCTACCTGGCTCTCACCCCGTTTTTTGTTCAAAGCCGACTTTCGGGCTGGGAGCTATGCCAGCCTCCGCTGGGTGTCATCGACACGACCTATGTCTGAGCCGTGTCGGAGTGAATGCAGCCAGTGGGTTCGCAATCCCTTTTCCTCTCCCCTGGACATGATCACCTCAACCCCTGAACTCACAAAGACGGAGGCAAGTCCAAGTACACCTGTCCTCACAGATTGGGGAGCGAGTCGCCGGGAAGGCGTGCTTTCTATTCGAGCAGCAGGTGAGGAAAGGTCGCTTGGGCATCCGCGCCTTGTGCCTTCAAGGTCAGTTCCAGATCAAACTGGCGATGATCGAGCAACTTCACTTTGGCATGGACGAGGCCAAACGGAAAATCAGGATGACGGCCGATCGACCAACTTGCCTCATACGACTCTGCCAGCAACTGCTGGGGAGCCCATCCGGTGTAGACCTGGCAAGGCATGCGGCCCAGCGGAGTATCCAACTCGCTTGTGTCTAGCGATGCATAGGTCCGTTTGGAAATGCCGTTCAGATAGAATTTCAAAGTCGGATCGTCTTCCAACCGGTTGATCGGTAACAGGGGACCATCCTTTTGACCTGTCCAGATCTTCACGGCCTGACGGAGCGGGTGTTTGAATTTTCCGAATTGATCTTCTGGGACGATCAGGCGATAGATTGTCGACGGAATCAGGTCCGAAGCGCCGACAAGCTCGATTTCCAGGCATCGAAGTATTTGATTTCCGCGCGTTGTGCGGCCGACCGAACGCACTATGACCTCCCCACGTTGAATCACCGGAGGTGCTTCGGCTGGTTGGGGGTCAACACCGAAGATCTTTCGAGTTGCCATGGTGACGACCAGTTCGTAACTGGCCCATGTGCCATCTTCCGGCAAGGTTTCAATCAACGGGACGAGAGCCAGTGGGCGAATGTAGGGCCGCTTCTGCTGGTAGAGTTCCAGTCGCTTCATGGCACTCGCTTTCTCCATCTGCGGGGCGCGGGAAATTGATTGTTCCTGGAACTGGATTGCCTGCTCGAAGTCCCCTTGTGCGGCGGCCATAGTTGCCTGGAGACTGAGATCGATCCATTCCAATTCGGGACCACGCCCCAAGGCAAGTTTTCCATGCGTTACCCCGCGGGGGATATCGCGGAATTCTTCGTCGGCGCCGGCCAGTAACAGCCAGGCCAGGTTGTTGTGATAGGCTTTGTTGTTTGGGTCGACCGACAGCCCCCGCTCGTAGTCCTGAATCGCCAGGGCTGGCAGCATGAATGCTTCGTGCAAGCGACCTCGCGTCAAATGGAAATTGGGAATGTTGGGAGCCCGGGCGATCAATGCCGCAAATTTTTCGTCCGCTTCCTCATATCGATCGGTGCTGAACGCCAGAAACGCCGTGCCTGCCAGAGCTGCCATGCAGCGGGGCGATGCAGCCAGGGCCGCCCGATATTTCTGGTAGGCTTGTTCCAAATCATTCTTTTGAGCGATGGCATCGCCCTGAGCCATGAGTTCGATGGCCTTGGCATCTTCGCGAGGCAGCTCCGTTCCCCGGCGGAGAGGCGAAGCATGACCCTGCGATGTCAATTCCCAGCCCGCCAATGTCACCAGATATTTATTGCGAGACGGAGAAGCGGCACAGCGTTGCAGCCATTCGAGCGAACGTTCATCTCCCAGAATCTGCAAAGCATGGGCAATGAAATACATGGCGTTGCTGGGTTCGCCATGGCTGGAATTCATAAACACATACCATTCCAGTTCGTCCGTACTGGGCGACCACACCTCGCCGCGTTGCACCCGCAACAAGTTCCGTGCCAATAAGACTTCAATGCTGTCGTAATTCAAATCAGCCAGCTTCTGCAACCACTGGTCGCGATCTGCGGCATGACCCATCTGATGGGCAAACAACGCGGCGACCATTTTGTAGTAGCTGTTGTTCGTTTGAGTGGCACATTCCGAGATTAACTGGTAGGCCTGCTGCGGGTCTTGTTCCATCTGGCGAATGATGGCACGCTCGAGCCGGATGAGGTGCGGGTCGGTATTGGATGGGCGGGATAGCTTTTCTTCCGCAAGACGAAGCGCGCGGTCAACATCGCCGTGTCCGGTGCGGCGGCACCAGCGATACCATTCATCCTGAGTATTGTCATAGCGTTCCGAGCAAGCCCGCACGTACTTTTCAGCCTTCTCCCACTGCCTCAGGCCTTCATAGACCTCGGACGCGCACAATAGCCCCCAGCCGGAATACGAACTCGCGGCGAGATCGGCATAGGGTTTCGCCTGCGTCCATTCCTGTCGATCCATAAAACCATAGGCCAGACTCGATCCGGCCTGGGCGTGTTCCAGCGAGATCGAGGGGAGCTTCAGAATCTCCAACAGCGCCTGTTTCTGGCCATCCCAATCGTCGCGCCGACGGCAAACCTCACTGAGGTTCCAAAAGCTTTGATATTCGGGGCTGATCTGCGCCCAGCGCGCGGCTGTTCGATAGGCATCGTCCAGTCGTTCCGCTGCCACCAATTTCAGCGTGAGTTGCTTGAAGACCTCAGGATTATCGGGGTATTGCGATTCCCACTTCTGAACATCGGATTCAACCTCGGACCAGTGGCGTGCCACCTTTGCCGCGGCCACCACCGGGCAATTGGGGGAGAGCATTTCCAAGGTTCCGTAAGCCAGGTCGGCCCGAGTCCCTTGTTGATTGATCTGACGAATCGCATCGGGGACGACGGCATCATGTTGACGTTCAATTCGCGTGCGAATGACATCGAGATTCGGGGCGTAATAAATGATTCGCTCAGCGTGCCGCGCCCCGTGTGAGAAGTGGTATGCATCCAGGGCGGGCCGAATCTTTTCCGCCGCGGCTTTGGACTGATTCAGATCTGTGCTGTAACAGTCCATCAGGCCTGCCAGAGGATGATGTTGCAGTAGAGGCTTCAATTGACCGATGGTGCTGGAAGTATCGATCGAGAGCTTGATGCGGTGAAAATCCAGCAGCGACATACCCTGCTGAAACTGAAAGTCGTCGATGAGTTCTCCCAGAGTTTGCCAGGTCAGTGGGTACTGCTCGGGTTGGTGATCCCGAGTCTGTTTCAATTGGCCCACCAGTTGATCTCGCCAATCGGAATCTTGCGACCAGGCCATGTTTTCCAGCAGGCGTTCGATCGCGGCGGGCTGCCGGAGGTTGCGACCACCCTGGTTGGCCAGCCTGCGGACTGCGGGCGGCAGGTCGTCGAACGACGCCAGCAGTTGAGGGAGCGTCTGTTCGAGATTGGCCAATCCTCGTGCCGCACTTTCATGGCGCACTCCCAACGGTCCAGAATTGGCGAGAAACGCATAGACTCGCCAGTTTTCCGGGCTGTTGAGGGCTAACCGTTCGGCCACGGCGAGTTGTTGTCGTTCCGTGCCGGTTTGTTCCAGCGCCAGAAACCATAAGTATTCGGCTTGCCGGTCGCCTGTGTCTGCCAGTTGCTCCAGCTGATTCGTATTCCACTGACAGTAGGCCTTCAGCGATTGAGCCCAGGCGGGAGCCATTCCACCATCGAGTGTTTCCGCCTGATTCAGATCGGCAAGTGCCAGTTCGGGTAAACCGCACAATGCACGCACATAGGCCCGGGAATACCAGGCTTCCGCCTCTTCAGGCCAACGCTTCACAGCCCGTTCCGACCAGATCAGCGCTCGGGCTTTAAAGCTTTTGTGATTGCCGTTCCAGTTCAGTTCCGTCAGGCTGCCGAGCATGGCATAGCCTCGCGCCAGGCGAGTCGACACTTCGAGCGACTCTTCCTGATTGGCGCAGGCGAGTTGCAGCTTTCTCAGTGCAGCAAACTGCGAGAGCGGATCGAGCTTCTGTTGGAGAGTTAAGACATCTGGGGCGATCTCTGTCGCGGGCGACTTCACGGTCACTCGCGGTTGATAACCGGTCTGCGACAGGAGTTCCGGAAACTTGGCCTGCATCCAGTTCGCAGCCGTTTCAGGCAGTGTCTGTATGGCGATGGCTGAAGGACCAGCCACGACTTCCTGGAAGAGCGACACGTAACTTTTGGCAGTTGCCTGGAGCACACGGATCTCAACGGGACCGTTGTCATTGGCGTTGATGGAGACTTCATAGGGCCAATGTTTGCCAGTCAGATCCGACGAAAATGAAACCGGAGAGAACGCCGAAGATGTCTTAAGTTGAAACTGTTCCTCGGCGCTCATCAGCAGCGCTTGTCGAACGATCTCGTGAAACAGGAAGCGGGAGGCTTCCCTGTTGGATTCGGCCACCACAGTATTTTCAGGGACTGGTGGCTGGGCAGCTGGTGCAGAAGTCGCGGGCTTCAGGGATTCCAGCAGTGAATCACCGGTACCAAACTCCAGGACATCTCCCCGGGAATTTACCAGAAACTGCAACTGGTAAGTTTTGAACACACTGGGCCATGTCCAGCAGAGCAGCTCCTCCCGTCCTTCCCTATGCTTTGAGGAAAGGTACCACCCACGCCCGAGTGCAGAGACTTTTTCAGCGGGAATTAAGACTTGCTCGAGATCGGACGACTCGCTGAGACTTTGATGCGCTCCCCGTGATTCGATGTCTTGCAGTGTCCGCGAATAATGGTGCTGTGAGACGGCTTCCATCAACACCGTTAACAGCAACAGGAGAATTCCCCCGCGAACGGCGATGAGTTCCCACAAAGGTCTCCGCGGCCGAGATGAATTCTTGGAAGTCTCAGCGGTTGCCATCTTTTGAATCCTCCGGTGTCAGCGGTTATTCAACGATTCAGATGATCCTGAGAAGGCTATCACGTATGGATCAGGATGGCGCGGGGAAAAATCGGCAGACTGCGATGAACATGCCTGCACGGCCGTTGGTCCAGGCGGTTGTCATTGTCAACACGTGCCGTTGTGAATGGGGCATGAGAATCAGAGCTTCGGCCGGGGCAGCAGTTCTTTGATGCGGATGGTCAATTCATGGGCTTTGACTTCGGCGGCCTCGATGGGCAGTCCCGGCTGAATTCCCGGGCGAAGATGTCCCGCCGCAGAGAGATAGGCGTCGCGCTGAATGGCCATGCGTTGCCGGACCAATGTCAGCAGACCGGCCGGGAGTTCGAGTTGAGTCAGCATGGCCTCTGGTGTGGGCAGGTCAGCGACCGAGTCATCACCCACGGCCAGCAAGATCTGTCGGGCAATCAACCATTGTCCGGCCGCATTGGGGTGGACGGCATCGGGTTGATACGTGAACTCGGGCTGCGTCTGACGCTCTGCCTGAAGTGCGGCCTGCATCGGGCCATGCAGGTCAATGACCCGTTGTCCCTCGCCACGCAGGGTCAGCAGCCATTCACTGTACTCGCCTAACACGGCGTTGTACGAAAAGTCGAGGGGTTTGCGTTGGTCATCATACGTGGGGGGCGTGATGAGAATCAGTTGGGCTCCGGCGGCTTTGACTTTCTGTTGCAGTTCCCGAATCCCTTGTTGATAACGCAGAAATCGTTCATCGGAAACAGGCAGGTAGATGCCGCAGTTCATGCCATAGCACGCGAAGACCAGATTCGGCTGCGTGACTTTCAGCACACGATCCAACCGTTCGGTGAGTGCCGGGCGTGGAAATTTCCCGTCCGCGTGCCCCTCTTCACTCAGGCCGGAAACCGTTTCGCTGGGCAGGCCGACGTTGATAACCTTTGGCGTTTGAGGCCAGTTCTGCGCGAGCATCCAGGCTTCAATGTCGGCGACATACTGGCCGGCAAACGTGATGCTATCACCCAGGAAGACCACGGTCTTTGCGTTCTGGAGCAACTCGCGCGGAGTCGCATTGTCCGCGGCAGTCAACGACACGGTTTGCATGAGCATCGCACACCACAGCAGCCCCAGCGGAATTAAAAATCGTCGCATCGCGGTCGTGTCTCCCCCAAGATGTCTGGTCAGAAAATGTCCCCCGTATCGTAACACAGCCAGCGGTGAGAGAGCGAATGCAGCACCGTTTGTACTGCGACTCGAAATCGCACTCAGCATGTGGCCCGCGGATTGCTGCTGACCGATGCGTTCCCATTTGTCATACTGCCGCTTCAACGTATCTACCTCGGGAAATCTCATGGCCACTACGCTCAAAACAACGTGTTGTATTGTCGGAGCCGGTCCTGCGGGGGCTGTGCTGGCGTTGCTGCTGGCTCGCAAGGGAGTCGCGGTCACACTGCTGGAGGCGCATGCTGATCTCGATCGCGACTTTCGGGGGGATACCGTTCATCCTTCGACTTTGGAACTGCTCGATCAACTCGGCTTGATCGAACCGTTGCTGGCTCTGCCGCATCGACGCATGCAGCGCTTAATGATTACGACCGATCATGGCCGTGAGACCCTGATCGATCTGTCACGTTTGAACTCGAAGTATCCGTACATCGCGCTGATGCCGCAGGCATTGTTTCTGCAATTGCTGGTTGATGAGGCGGTGAAATGCGCGAAGTTTCAGTTCATCACCAGCGCCAATGTGCAGCAGTTGCTGCGTGATGATGTTGGTAGGGTTCAGGGCGTGCAGTACGACAGCCCCGACGGCACATCACACGAGGTTCAAGCCGCGGTGGTCATCGGTGCGGATGGGCGTTTTTCTCGTTTGCGGAAGCTCGCGGAATTCGATCTGCAGAAGTTCGCACCGCCGATGGATATCCTCTGGTTCCGTGTTCCCCGACTGGCGACCGACCCTGCTGAGGAACTGTCCGGCACTTTTTTTACGCGTGGCGGACATCTGGCGGTGGTTCTCGAACGGCCGGGCGAGGAGTGGCAGATTGGCTATGTGATTCTGAAAGGCAGCTATCACGATCTGAAGACGCAAGGCATTGAAACCCTGCGGGCCGACTTTGCTGCGCTGGTCCCGGCGTTGTCCGATCGAACCACCCATCTGCACGACTTCCGAGATGTTACGGTTCTTTCCGTCGAGGTAGCCCGCATCGATCGCTGGCATCGGCCCGGCCTGCTGCTGATTGGCGATGCCGCCCATGTGATGTCGCCCGTCGGAGGCATCGGCATTCAGTATGCCGTGCAGGATGCCATCGCTACGGCGAACATCCTTACCACGCCGTTACTGAATGGCACGGTGCATGAAGGTCATTTCACCAAAGTCCAACAGCAACGAGAACCGGCGATCCGAGCGGCTCAACGCTTTCAATCCTTCGTACAAAGTCAGATCGTGGCCCAGGCGTTGCGCACCGACCAAGCGTTCCATTTACCCTTGCAGGTGCGACTGATCCAGAGGCTGCCGCTGCTGCGACGCCTCCCCGGTCAAATCATCGGCCACGGCTTTCACCAGGTCCATTGGCAGGGCTGAAGCCGTTCGCTCGCCTTACGCTCCCTTCCGCTTGGACTTGCGGGCAGGGGCCGTGACCGCTGCGGCTTCGGCATCTTCCTTCACGCGTAACAGGGTGTTGGCCCAATAGGCTTCGTACTGGCTGATCCAGCGTTCGATCGCGTCTCGCAACGGGGCAACATTCAGCGAGTTCACGCGCAAGCGCCCTTCGCTGCGGGTGCGAATCAATTCGGCTTCGCGCAGCACATCCAGATGCTTCATCACGCCGAACCGTGACAGCTCAGGGAATCGTTCGACGATGTCGGTGGTCTGCCGCGGACCTTCCCGCAGGAGATCGAGGATCTCCCGGCGGGTCGGGTCGGCGAGCGCCTTCCACACATGGTCTTGATCGCGGGTGGTCATGCGGAACCTGCTTCCGCGTCCCGTTTTGTTTCGTCGAGGATGTGCTTCCAGCCGGGCACCACGCCTTCGCGATGGGCCTGCTCAATGAGCCCGAACGCACGATGACGCATCAGCAATTCGACGCCACCAGGAACAGGGGTCAGCCGGAATTGAATATGCCCCGAGACCGCATACGACATGAACATCGGCCCGCAGATTTCCAGTATCGTTGGTGGTTTGATGACCTGCACGAAGCCCCATAAATGCCCCTGACTGCCACCGAGGTCGCGGAACCAGCGACCACCCGGCCATTCCTCGAGGACCATTTGCAGGGGTTTGTTATCGGGTGTGGTGTTGTCGACCGACAGCCGTCGAATCAACGAACGATAGGTGTCGCCGATGGCGGCCTGCACGACGACAGATTGCTCAATATCGAGCAGCAGATCACTGGGGGTAGACATAAACCGTTCTCCTGGGTTCTCAAGGGTACCGACTGCATCGGAAAAATCGACTCTGCCCGCGAACAGATTCATTGACGTCCGACGGACTTGCCGATATGTTACCATTATGTAACGTGACTTAATAGTCACTCGAGTCGGTTTTTCCTGTTTCATGGAGCCTCTCAATGACCGTACTTGCCCACCCTGTTGTTTCTCGGGCCGAATGGCTGCCAGCCCGCCAGGCCATTCTCGAAAAGGAAAAGGCCTTCACGCGTTTGCGTGACGAGTTAAGCCGGGAACGCCAGGCCTTGCCCTGGGTCATGCTCGACAAGGACTACACCTTCGATGGGGCAACTGGCCCCGTGAAACTGGACGACCTGTTCGGCGAGCAAAGCCAGTTACTGATCTACCATTTCATGTTTGCTCCCGAGTGGTCGCAGGGCTGCGCGTCGTGTTCATTTCTGGTCGATCATTTCAATCCGCTCGGGGTCCATCTGCAGCATCGGGATGTCTCGCTGGCGCTGGTTTCCAAGGCTCCAATCGACACGTTGCTCGCCTTTCGTGAGCGCATGGGCTGGAAACTGCCGTGGGTCTCCGCCGAACACAGCGACTTCAGTCGCGACTTTCAGGTGTCATACACGCCAGACGAACTGAGTTCGGGTCTGGCGATCTACAACTACGACAAGCAGCCCTATCCCATTGTCGAACTGCCGGGCCTGAGTGCGTTCTATCGTGATGATCAGGGCCACATCTACCACACCTACTCCACGTATGCCCGCGGGCTCGATATGTTCCTTGGTATGTATCACCTGCTCGATATCGCTCCCAAAGGTCGCGATGAATCCCCCGGGGCAGGGATGGCGTGGCTCCGACATCACGATCGTTACGATGACCCGAACTTCGTGGTGCCGTGGATGGAACAGGCGCCATCTGCGGGAGCCCGATGACCATGAAGATCGGCTGCTGCTGTTCGCCAGCAATCGCCCCCCGTCGCCAAAGCACCCTGCGCCACCGACTGGCAGAGTGCCTGGCGACGGCGGTGTTGTTGTTGCTGCCCAAATGCCCCGCGTGCCTGGCGGCGTACCTCGCCACCGCAACCGGCCTGAGTCTATCGTTGACCACGGCTGCCCACGTGCGCTGGGGGCTGTATTTCATCTGCGGAGCTACGCTTGCCGCCTTGGTCTATCAGAGACTGCCGCGTCGCAAGCCTACTGATCCGAGTCGAGGTGGCTAGAGTCTGGCGACCGGGGGGAGGTGACTCCCCCCGGCGATTCTTGTGGCCAACGGGCATTCCGTCACCGAAGGGTCTTACGTCCCCGCGCTCGCCTTGAGTTACTTCCACGCGTGTCAGTAAACAAAGCGATGGCCCTGTCTGCGCGCTGGGAGCGCCTTGACTGGCTTGGTTTTCTCGCCTATAGTTTCCTAGGAAACTGATTGGGGAAGCAAGATGGCCGGTCGACCACAGTCCAGCGCGCTTGAGGATCACCTGGGTTACTGGCTGCGCTACGTCTCGAACCATGTCTCGCAGGCGTTTCAAGCCCGGGTGGAAGCCCGCGGGGTCACCGTCGCAGAGTGGGCCGTCCTGCGCACCTTGTTCGACGTTGGCGAGGCGAATCCGAGTCATATTGCCGAACACATGGGCCTGACCCGCGGCGCGATCTCGAAACTGGTCGAACGCCTTTGCATAAAGGCTCTGGTCACACGCACAACCGTGGCGGGAGATCGACGCTATCAGTCGGTCACGCTCACGCCCCAGGGGCGGAAACTCGTGCCTCGTCTGGCACGGCTGGCCGATGAAAACGATCACGAATTCTTCGGCCATTTGACGCCGGCCGCGCAAGCCGCCCTGATCCAGACTTTGCAGGACATCGTCCAGAGACAGGGCTGGAAAGAGATCCCTGTCAGCTAGCCGAACCCCCACTTGTTCATAACCCTTAAGGAACAAACGATGCAGACCGCACAAGCCTTGGTCATGTATGCCGCCGTGCAGGGCTCGCACACCGGCGAATGGACCTTTCCGCAGATCGTGACCCGGCTGGGTGAGATTGGCGTCGAGCGCTACCACGCCGACTACTGTCGCCAGGAAACCACGTTTTACCTGGTCGATGGCCAGTCACTGGTGATACCGTTGCCCCGTGAGTCTGAGCCACTCGGTCAGGAATTTTCCGCGACGGATATCGAGGCCGCCGTCAGACAGAGTCAGCGGGGCGAGCATGACTATGGCGACTTCGTCCGCAAAACGATGTCTGCCGGTTGTGTCGGCTACTTCGTCCAGATCACAGGCCGCCGCGCCATTTATTTCGGTCGACAAGGAGAATCACACATGGAACACTTTCCCACGGCGAGCTGATCGCGAGCAGGCAGGGCAAGCCCCCGCTTGCCATATCATTATGATGAAGTCGTTGATGACACTGGTTGATTGTATACAAGCAACCAGTGTCACAAAGCGATAAGTGGCTGTCGTCCCTGAACAATCAGAGATCCGCCGCCCGCTGATGACAGCTCTGCCGAAGTACTGCCCTGTCCCGATTCAGTTGGTACTGAGTCCACCATCAATGATAAAGATCGAGCCTGTCGTCCACTTGGCTTCGGCGGAGGCCAGATGGACGGCGAGATGAGCCACATCCTCCGGGTCTCCCAGACGCCCCAGAGCGAATGATTGCCGAACGAACTTATCGTACTCGGCTTTTCGCTCCTCAGAGAACGATGCGATCATCTTCTGCGTGAGAGGCGTTTTGACCGTGCCTGGGGCTATGGCGTTGACCCGTACTCCCTGTGGACCGAGTTCAAGGGCCAGTGCTTTGGTCAATGAGTTCAACCCGCCTTTGGTCATCGCATAGACGGAAGCCGGTCTGCCGGGAATGAGCCGGTGGGCCGAAGTCGAAGAGATGTTGATGACGTTCCCCTGTGCTGCCACCAGCAGAGGCAGCAGGCATTGAGTCAACAAATACGGTGCCAGCAGATTGAGTTGAACCTGCGTCTGCATCTCCTCGGGCGTTACGTCGGGAAAGCTGGTGAAACGAGCCATTCCCGCATTATTCACCAGCACGTCGAGACGGTTCCATGACTGGGCGATTTCCTCTCCCACTTGTCGCGCCGCTGCGAAATCGGTCAAATCGGCTGCTGTGACTCGGACAGTGACGCCCGTAACTTTCAAGGATTCCGCAGCCGCAGACAGCTTCCCGGCATTCCGGGCAATGAGCCAGAGATCGGCTCCCTCAGCCGCAAAGGCGGATGCAATCGCCAGTCCGAGGCCATCGCTCCCGCCCGTGATAACCGCTTTCTGATTTTGAAGACGACCCGGCATGTGGACTCCTCTTCTGTTGCCGAGAAATGTGTTTTTGAAAGGCTTCCAATCACAATGAGATCGGAGGCATTCTGAACCGGTTTTCTGTTCCATGTGTCATGGGCGCAGGCCATGATGTCAAGGCGGGACACATGGGCCGATGTGATGGTTCGCTGAGCAAGGTAGGGCAGGGGACTGCCCTACGCCTACTTTGTTTTCACCGCCACCGTCTCACACAAAGCCTATATCAAAAGATGAGCGCACACGCCAACCCTCTTGATATTCAAATACAACCACTTTCGTAACATAATAGGTCTGACAATCGGTGCAGTCCGCGACCACGAAGGCCTTGCCATCGCCAATCAGGACGGGCGTGGAAATCTGCATTCTGAGTGACCGGACTTTCGTTCTCGGGAATAAACCTGAATCGTCCGCCCCGTCCCAGAGATCTTCAATGACATTCGCAAACCCACAAGTGGCATCCCACTGAAACGAGTCCGCTGCCAGTTTTGGCAACAACACCTTGGCATCGAGGTCAGGTTTTCTCTCATCTTTGCTGAGTTTATGGGCGAGACTGCGGATTTCCTCTTCGCTCACTGCAAGCGGCTTGTTAACGACGAAAACCTCGCCCTGTTCGATAAAGCACTCTTCGACTGACAGCGACCCGAGTAAACAGTACAGGTCGCGATCAACAGTCTGTGCAGGTTCATGATGGCCGCTGTGGTCAACTTTTTGGCATCCACTCATGCACCACAGCACCATGACGATAGCCAAAATGCGTGGCAGCAATCTGACCTGACGCCTGCCAGCGGCAATGCACATACCACATCCTCACACCAGCCAAAGGGCGGGCTCTCGCCTGCCGAATGCAGACAACCCCACAATAGCAGGCCAGACAGAAGCCTGCCCTACTTCTTTTCCCGGCTCTCCGGTAGCATACCACCTTTGCGTTTCTGACCTTGATATTGCACGGATGATGGAATGGGACAGGAGAGTCCGACGCCCCCCGCTCAAGAGGCATGGACGGTGCGCCGCGTCCTCGAATGGACCACCGGGCATCTCAAGAAGCATGGCAGCGAAACACCCCGGCTCGAAGCGGAAATTCTGCTCGCCCACGCCCGCAAATGCCCACGCATCAAGCTCTACACCGAGTACGATGAGCCCCTGACCGACGCCGTGCGGGCGCAGATGCGCGAACTGGTGCAACGCCGCGCGGCTCATGAACCCGTGGCCTATCTCGTCGGCCATCGCGAGTTCTTCAGCCTCGATTTTGAGGTCAATGCGGCGGTCCTCATTCCGCGACCCGATACGGAAACGCTGGTACTGGCCGCACTCGACATCGCCAAACCGTTGAGTACGCCGACACTGCTGGACCTGTGTACCGGCTCGGGATGCGTGGCGATCGCGCTCGCGAAGAACTTGCCCACGGCGACCGTGCATGCCAGCGACATCAGCCCGGAGGCTCTCGCTGTCGCGCAGAAGAACGCCGAGAAACATGGCGTGCTGAGCCGGTGGGTGCTGCATCACGGCGACCTGTGGTCCGGACTTGATCCGGCATCGCGGTTCGATGCGATCGTGTCGAACCCGCCCTATATCCGACAGGATGAGTTGCCGACGCTCGCGGTCGATGTGCAGAAGTATGAGCCGACACTCGCGCTCGATGGCGGAGTTGATGGCCTGGACGTTGTCCGTCGGATCATTACCGAGGCACCCCGGTGGTTGAAACCCGGTGGAGCGTTGTTATTGGAGATGGATCCCGCCCAGTTCCCGGCGGTCGATCGGCTCGCGGAAGAGCAGGGCGGTTATGCTGTACCAGGGCATCATAAAGACATGAGCGGCCGCCCGCGGGTGTGGTCTGCCGCATTGAAATCGTAACCCCTTCAACATTGTGCAAGATGGCGATCGTCCCCGACGTTGATACCGCTCAAGCTCAAGCATTGCTGCTCGACCTGTTGAGTATTCCTGGTAAGAGCCGCGAAGAACTGAAGATTCAGAATCGCATTCGGGAGCTGCTGACCTCGTGGGGTGTGCCCGGCGACGCCATTACCATTGATGATGCCCATCGCAAGGCACCGGGGGGTGGTGAGACGGGCAATCTGATCGTCAAGCTGCCGGGCACGAAGCGAGGGCCGCGACGCATGCTGATGGCCCATGTCGATACCGTGCCCATTTGTGTCGGTACGCAACCGGTGATTGATGGTGACTATGTCCGTTCGGCCAATCCTGTCACAGGACTGGGGGGCGATGACCGGGGGGGCGTGGCGACAGTGTTGACGGCTGTCCGCGAGATTCTCGTCAACCAGTTGCCCCACCCGCCGCTGACGATCTTCCTCTGCGTCCAGGAAGAAATCGGACTCGTCGGGGCGCGTTACTGTTCGGTCAACAAGCTCGGCAAACCGGCGCTCGCATTCAACTGGGATGGCAATGAACCGCAGACCATCTGCGTCGGTGCGACGGGCGATGATCTGATTGAAGTCGAAGTCACTGGGATCGCCAGTCATGCCGGAGTGCATCCGGAACTTGGCGTTAATGCGGCCGCGATTGCGTCGGTGGCGATTGCCGATCTCGTGGCGAATGGCTGGCACGGACTCATCCGCAAAGGCCGCAAGCAGGGGACCAGCAATATTGGCGTAGTCAACGGCGGCGAAGCGACCAACGTGGTGATGCCGCTCTTGAAACTTCGAGCCGAAGCCCGCAGTCACGACCCGGCATTCCGGGCGAAGATAGTCGATGCCTATCGTAAAGCGTTCGCGCGTGCGGCGAAGACGCTGACGACGGCCGATGGTCGTAAGGGAAGCATTCAATTTCATTCCGAGATGAAGTACGAGGCCTTCCGCCTGGCAGACGATGCCCCGGTGGTGACGGTGACCGAACAGACCTTACAGGCCTTCGGCATGGAGCCCGTGCGTGTGGTGGGTAACGGCGGGCTCGATGCCAACTGGCTGGCGGCGCATGGCGTACCCACGGTCACGCTGGGCTGTGGTCAACGGGCGATTCACACCGTCAACGAGCATCTGCATCTGCCGAGTTACTTCCAGGCGTGCTGTGTCGCTGTTGCCCTGGCGACGGGGGCGGTAGCCTGACGGGATGAGCCGCTGCCCTTTACCGGAGTCATCGCATGTCCTGGCCTGTTTCCCGTCGTGCCTTTCTGGTTGGTTGCACGGCCGCCACACTCTCCGCACCCGTTTGGGGCTTCGCGCAGGACATCCCGCCGATGCTGACGGGCGAGCATGACCCGCGGCTGCAACCCTTCGATGATCTGTTGCTGAGCTTTCTCAAGGAACATGATGTTCCTGGCATGAGTGTCGCCGTGACGAAAGGCTCGCGTTTGGCCTACTCACGGGGTTGTGGTTGGGCGAACAAAGACACGCATCGGCCGGTGCAACCCGACGCCTTGTTTCGCATCGCCAGTCTTTCAAAACCGATCACAGCGGTCGCGGTGATGCAGCTTGTTGAACAGGGACGGCTGCGGCTCGATGATCGACTGCTCGACATCGTCCCCCTGGTGCCGTTTGTCCCACCGGGGCAATCAGCCGATCCGCGCATCCAGCAAATCACCATTCGACAACTGCTGCAACACACCGCCGGATGGGATCGTGATGTTTCGTTTGATCCGATCATCAAGGCTCGTGATATCACCCAGCTGATGCAACTGGAGGGCCCACCGGGACCGCTGGAGGTCACCCGCTATGCCCTCGGGCTGCCACTCGACTTCAACCCCGGCGAGCGGTACGCCTACTCGAATGTGGGCTATCTATGCCTGGGCAGAGTCATCGAACATCTGACGCAGACCGATTATGTCAGCCATGTGCAACAGCAGGTGCTGCAGCCGCTGGGCATCACACGGATGCAGCTTGGTAAAGCCCGTGAGGCCGAACTTGCTGAGGGCGAAGTCCATTACTACGATCGCCGGCAACGCGTCGCCAAATGCCTGTATCCCCCGCAGGTTGGTGCAGAGGTGCCCGTCGTCTACGGAGGCGAGAATCTGCAAGGGTATGAAGCGCATGGCGGGTGGATTGCGTCGGCGGTCGATCTGGCCCGCTTCGCGGCGGCGTTCGCTGACTCGCAGACTTGTCCGTTGTTGCGACCAGAGACCATTGATGAAATGTGGCGACGACCCACGGGGCTGGCGGGTCATACCGCTGAGGGATCTCCACGCCCCGTTTACTATGGATGTGGCTGGTCGGTTCGACCAGTGAATGGTGGCGGGGTGAATGCCTGGCACACCGGCCGTATCGCCGGGACATCCACCCTGATGGTCCGTCGCTCGGATGGCATGTCGTGGGCCGTTCTCTTCAACAGCGATGCCTTGCCCGGCGCGACATTTGAAGCCTTGGCGTCGGCAATCGATCCGCTGATGCATCGCGCCGCGGCACAGGTACAGTCATGGCCCGAAGTGGACCGTTTCGATCCGCCCTTGACCCTGCGGCCACTTCGACCGTGATCGCTGCAAACAGGATGGTCGTCGAGTGATACACGCAAAGTCGCGGGCACGATTTCCGACTCTGGCAGATTTTCGGCTTACTTCAGACAGGTGCTAGAGGTACGCATGGGTGGGTCCGGCGAGTATCGGGTGATGACTCTCGAGGACGGACTGGCAAATTCTCGTGTGAAGAACACACTTCAAAAGCCGTACAACTTGCGTATATAGTAGCGACTTGGCACGACTGAACAGTCTTCGCTCCGTGAGCCGCTATGACCCCACCCCTACAAGATGCCAACGATCCGGAAGTCGAGGCGGCGGGAGCGCCGGCCGCCGAGGCCACTCGTGTCACGAATGCGAGTCAGGCGACGCAGGCTCACACGCAGGGTATCTCGGAACTGGCCACTCCCGCCACGATGATCGGGATGCAATTAGGGCCATATCGCATTCTCGCCAAAATCGGTCAGGGGGGCATGGGGGCTGTCTACAAGGCCTTGCACGTCAAGCTGGATAAAATTGTCGCCTTAAAAGTGTTGCCACAGAACCTGACACAAGACCCCGATCTGGTGACACGGTTTGAGCGTGAGATGAAAGCGGTCGGCAAACTCGAACACCCGAATATCGTGCGGGCGATGGATGCCGGGGAGATTGCCGGAACTCATTTCCTCGCGATGGAATTCATCGAGGGGGAAGACCTGCTGAAGTGGGTCAGTGCGCGGGGACCTGTCTCCGTACCCGATGCCTGCCAGATGATCCAGCAGGCCGCTCTGGCACTCGCCACCGCACATGCGGCGGGCTTGGTCCACCGCGACATCAAGCCGGGCAACCTGCTGTATTCGCCGCAAACGCAGCAAGTGAAAGTCCTCGACCTGGGCTTGGCGCTACTACAGGGCGACGCGGGGCAATTGACCGAACTGACCGCGATGGGGCAAGCCTTCGGCACGGCGGACTATATGGCCCCCGAGCAATGGGAAGATTCCCACAAGGTCGACGGCCGGACGGATTTATACGCCCTGGGTTGTACACTCTTCTTCCTGCTGACAGGGCGGCCACCCTATGGTCGCGAAGATGTGAAGTCACTCGCCGCACGGATGAAATCACATCTCCTCGGCGAAATTCCTGATTTGAAATTGCTCGTGCCGTCAGTACCAGATGGGGTGGCTGCGGTCTACCAGAAGCTATTGGCCAAGCATCCAGGGGAGCGTTATCAGACCGCGACGGAACTCGCGGAAGCGTTGGCACCCCATGTGCCGAAGCAGCGGGACACCAGTCCCAAGCCGTTGCCCGTGGCCTTGGTCATCGGCATGAAGGCACGAGCCGAGGCCATCACGCTGACCGGGACGCCCGACCCATTGCGGCGTCGCTCCACGGCAGCGAAGTCGTCTAGTCGTCTGCAGGCCACTCTGCAACGCTGGATCATCGGCGGCACCGTCGCCGCTAGTCTCTTGTGTGGCCTGGGACTGTGGATGTATCGGCCCCACCAGCCAAAACCAGTCCAGAATGAGTCGGACGCATTCAATGGCCATGCCGCCAGCGCGGAACCCTTACCGCCGCTGACGAAGACGCCGAACTACGCCAAGGAGCGCGAAGTCGCGGAATGGGTCTTGTCGATCGGTGGGAAACTGGTCGTCGCGGATGTGTCCCGAAATGAACAGACCTTGGCCGCAGTTCCGCTACCCGATTGGCCATTCACCGTGCGAGGGGTCTTCCTGAAAAACAATCAAATCGTAAGAGACACTGACGCTCGTCGATTGATTCCGCTGGTCGACATGCAATCGCTCTTGTGTATGGGATGCCGGCAAATTACGGATGCCACAGCGGCTGACCTGGTGTCGATTCAGTCGCTCACGCAACTGGACTTAGCAGGCAGCAGTTGCACCGACAGATCTCTAAAGAGCATCTCGCAGCTTGAGAATCTGCAGATCTTGTCTCTGGAAGGCACGGGTGTCACGGCACAGGGGCTGCAGTTATTGCAGCCGCTCTACAACCTGCGTGAGCTCAACCTGATCCATCTTCCCGTGGATCTGGAAAGCTTGCGGTCGCTGAAAGCGATTCCGCTGACGTCTCTCAGCCTGATAGACACACAACTCACGACTGCCGATTTGTCTGAGATTGCGGTCTTATTCCCTCAGTTAGAATATCTATTCTTGCCGTCACGCGACGGCCGGAAGGCAGACGACTATCTAGGATTGGCGCAATTTACGCAACTGCGATCGTTGGGTGTGCATCCGAGGCTATTGGAGCAGGGCATTTTCAATTATCTACAGGACTTGTCGAATTTGCGATGTTTCATGGTACACGAAACGACAACCAACCTGGAAACTTTTGCTCCCGAGCTAGCCAACGTGCCTCAGATCAATGAATTGCACGTGGGTTTAGCACAGAACATCGACGACAACGATCTGGCGGCTCTGTCGCGTGTGAGTACCATTCAGAATGTCATATTCGGTCAAACACGCTTCGGCGATCATCATCTGCAGCAGTTGACTGCCATGAGAAGTTTACGCCGCCTGGAATTATATTCGTCGCAGGTGACCGCAGCCGGGGTACAGAAGTTCCACGAGGAACGGCCCGATGTCACCCTCGTCGGCGACTTCAACGTGCCGGCTGAAAGCCCGGTAATCAACTGATGTCGAGGTAGTCAACCTCACTTCGCGGGGGCGGTCACAGTAATCGTCACCGGGCGGCTGGGCATGGAGACCAGCGTGTTCGGCTTCTCGGTAGCGGCGGGGTCTTTGTTGAAGGGGATCTGCGCTTGGCCGAGCACGGTGAGCGTGTAGTCGCCCGGTTGGGTGCCTTGTTGGATGTTGATGCTGAGCGTCACCTCCGTGGAACCGGCCGCAATGCTGCCGTTGCCCAGTTGGAATTGACCCGGGAAGTTGAGCGGTTGATAGTCGATGTTCCCCGAGAAGTTCGACCACGCGCGGGTCGCACGCAGTTTGAGTTCCAGCGGTTTGCCCGCCTCGACGGTGATGCGTTCTGGGTCGAGTTGCAACGCATACGGGGCCGGTTCACGCACGGCGAGCATTTGTTGCCGCATGGTCCGGCTGCCAGTTTGCTGATAGGCCCGCGTGTAAGGCCGCACAAGGTGTTTCAGTTCCCGGTCGCCATGTTTCGATGTTGCCATCAGTGTGATCGGCCCGGTGAAATCTGCGGCGTTAGCATCAGACCATAGTACCAATGTCCCGCGCGTGTTGTTCGTGATGACCGTTGGCAGGGCATGCACACCGGCCGGCAACCCTTCCGCCGTAATCGTCACCGGGTACTGGTTGCCTCCATCCTGATGATGCAGCACGACATCGAGATACGCCGCGCCGCCCTTCCACAGATTGGTCCCCGCCGCATTGGAATTGCTGTGAATCGCCGCCGCATAAAAATCGCTGTGGGCTTTCCGCACGCTGAGCACATACTGATACCGTGGGCCGCCGCGCTGATACCGGTCCTGGACGAGCAGACGAATCTGCTTTTTCGCGGGCAGGCTGGTCTGAACCGAGGGATCCCGCAGATGCCCGTCAAACGAGCTGATGCGGTGACCGAAATCATCATTCTCAAAGAACCGATTGCCTTGGTCATCATAGAGCGCAAAGTAAGGATCGCACCGGCCATCAATCCGTTCCGCAAACACATCAAAGCCGTAGTTACCTCCTGTCTCATCGGTCTCGAAGACATACCAGTCGGCATCGCGCGGCTGGTCGAACCGGCCACTGACGATCGCGGGGAGAGTGAGTGACTGCGGCTGCTCCTTGGTGTTGTTGGGCTCGGCTTCAATCGAAGTGGATTGGTCGGTGATCAGCACGACGCACGGGTCGGCATCGAATGGCAGGATCTGTTCCCCCGTGATGGTGCAGGTCGCGGCGGTGGGTATCACCGAGTGTTGCAGCGTGTGGACTCGTTCGCGGAATAACCCCAGCGGCAGAATGTCGTTCGGTGCGGTGTAACTGAAGCGCTGGCGGGAAAGTGGCATGCCCTCGATGGCCAGGTCAACGGGTTCGGCACCGTCACCCAGATTGCTGCCGAACGCCGTCAATTCCACCGTCTGCCCGGCGGTGATGGCCCGCGGAAAGACATTTTCGACATGGGGTTTGTCGTGAATCCAGAGTCGATACGGATGACCGCCACGATAGGTGAGGTCGCGGACTTCGATGCAATATTCACCTTCATTCGGAGCGATGAAGTCGATGAACGGATCGCGGCCATAGTAGTCAGAGTTCGAGGCCACTTGTTGACCATCGGCAGCGAAGACGATGAGCAGCGGATCCATCTCGGTTTCGAGGCGAGCGGAATGGCAATCGATCGAGACCCGCTGCCCGGCCTTCAGCGGCAGGCGATAGACATCGCGATTGTTGCCATCGCCCGTCCCATTGATCGCGGAGTTGAGATTGACCGCCTGCGGCATCGCGAGCGTGTTGTTGGGTTCGACTTCGGCGACATCGGCAAGACCGTGCGTGATCTGTAACACGCGCGGATTGGTCACACCGAATCGGCCGATCGCTGTCACATCGTAGGTCCCCCGTGGCAGATCGCCCGTTGCTGTGATTTTGAACGTGCGCTCCTTGATGAACTCGGCGGAGAGCCCGGGATGATCGAAATGGAGCTTCTCGCAACCTTCGAGATCGGGGCCGGTGAGCGTGACCTCGATCGATGATCCGGCCGAGAGTCCCGCGGGATGTATGAGGTCCAGCCGCGGCGACGGGAGCTCCGCCCACGCCATCGAGAGACAGAGGAAGGTCGAGAGTCCTGCCTGGCACAAGCGATTCAGCATGGAACGGGCCGTTTCAATGAGAGAAAGGAATGTCGGTATTGTGATGTCTGATGGCCACTGCCTGCAACATGACCGGGAACAGGGGTTACGGAAGTACCGGAAAATCGCGCAGGAACTTGCCGTCGCCCCTCTGAGAACATGATTTCAAATGGAGAGCGAGTGCTTGCGGAAAGCAGAAGGCGGAAAGCAGACGGCCAGAAATCCGCAGGTTTCCCGCTCTCTGGCTGTCTGCTTTACGCTTTTTGCTTTCCACTTGAACGATTTGAAGACAGGTTCTGAGGGCAACACCGCACGACATCGTGCGAAGACATCGCTGCAGCGGAGGAAGAAACTGTCGAGCGTAGATCACGGGGATGGCCATCAGTTCCCAATCTGGCTGCGAAACTGTCGCAGGTGATGAGAACCTTTCGCATTCCCGCTGTTCTCGCGGGCACTGATGTCCAAACGCAACGTAAATCATAAAGACAGCGAAAAATGTGCAAAGCCCCTGTGTTGCGAAACAGCGCCCAAAGGCTGCGTTATGTTGACCTACATCTTATCGGATAACCCCGCGATAGCAGACCGGCTACGTCAACAGCTGCAACATCTCGGTTATGACTGTCCCGTCGAAAATGTGCTGAATTTCGAGCAAATCGCCGCCGTCGCGTCTTCACTGTCCGATCCCAAGGTGATCGCGATTGTCTGGCTGGGCAAGCCTGTGCAGGCGGCCTTGCGAACCATCAGTCAACTCCGGGTACAGACCAGCGGACTCATTATCGCGATTGGCACGAAAGATACGGAAGTCATCCTCAATGCGGTGCATGCCGGGGCCGATGACTATGTCGATGAGCTGTCGATTGACGACGAACTGCCACGCACACTTGCGCGGCAATGCACCGCCCGCGGCGTCTCCAGTCCGCATGGTCAGCTGGTGCTGGTGGTCGCGGGGAGTGGCGGGTGCGGACGCAGTCAGATCGCCACGAATCTGGCGGTTTCCTTAGCGCAACTTCAGCAGCGAAGCTGCCTGATGGAACTCGATACCACGGGCGGTAACTGTGCTGCCATGCTGGCGTTGAAACCGCGGCATACCCTGTTCGATTTGTACCGGCATGCGGAGAAGCTGGATCGCAAGACTCTGGAAAAGACGCTGATAGCCCATGCCTCCGGTGTCCATCTGCTGCCCGGGCCGAACGAGATTTCACGGCCCGATTCCATTCAGGGAGACTTCATAGAACGGCTAATCCGCATCGCGCGGCCGATGTTTCCACAGGTGGTGATGGACTTTCAGGATCTCTGGAATGTCGATGCCTTGAAGCGGCTGGCGGTGCATAACCCGCTGTATCTTTTGGTAACACGGCTCGACTTTAACGCGGTTTGCAACACCAGCCGGGCGCTGCATCATCTCGAACGGTTGGGCGTCGGTCGCGAACGCATTCAGCTGGTCGCCAATCGGGAGGGAGAGCCCGGTAGCGTGTCGATCCGGAAAGTGGAACAGATTCTCTCGATTCCGATCGCACAACCGTTTGTCGACGATTCGCGCACGATCCACCGCGCGATCAACAGTGGCGTCCCCTATGTCATCGAATCTCCTCTGGCGACATTGAGCAAGCAGATGCTGGCACTTGCGGAATCGATCAGCGGCATCCGCCGGCCGACATCACGCGACCCGGCAGATCGTGATCCCGCGACGCCCCCGGTGGGACGCCTGAGTTTGCACAACCTGCTGAATTTTCGCTCGATGCTGTCAAGATTGGCCTGATCTGAACACGTTGTGTAGTCACTCCCCGCGGGACATTTTCCGATGCCTTTGCTTGCCTCTCCACTGACTGCCAGTTCGAGCCGATCACACGCACTGGCTGCCAATCCCGATTGGTTCCTGCAGCTCAAGAAAGATCTGCACAGCCAGTTGATTACCAGCATGGATCTGGCGACGGTGAAAACACTCGACGATTATGAACTGCGCAAGGAACTGCGGGTTGCGCTGGAAGAGCTGACCGACACTTGTGGTGACCTGCTGTCGCATGATGAGCGCGAGCAACTCGTCAACGAAGTCATTGACGAAACCCTGGGACTGGGGCCGCTTGATCCGCTGATGCGTGATCCAACCATCACAGATATTCTGATCAATGGCCCCAAGACGATTTATGTGGAGCGCCGCGGTCAGCTTGAGCAGACGAAGATCGCGTTTCATGACGAGCAGCATCTGCTTGAAATCGTGCAGCGGATTGCAGGCCGCGTGGGGCGGAGGCTCGATGAATCTCACCCGATGGTCGATGCCCGGCTCGAGGACGGTAGTCGCGTGAACGCGGTGGTGCGGCCGCTGGCCCTCGATGGTGCCCTGGTATCCATTCGGAGATTTGGGAATTGCCCATTGACGGCCAGCGATCTGTTGGACCGTCGGTCAGCGACGCGCGAGGTTCTGGCCTTTCTGATCGCGTGCGTTCGCTGCCGGATGAATGTCATCATTTCGGGCGGGACAGGCAGCGGCAAAACGACGTTCCTCAACCTGCTCTCCAGCTTCATTCCTGCCAGCGAGCGGATTGTGACCATCGAAGATGCCGCAGAGCTGCGGTTGCAGCAGGCGCATGTGGCGCGCATGGAAACCCGGCCCGAGAATCTGGAAGGCAAGGGGGCCGTGACGGCACGCGACCTGGTGCGGAATGCCCTGCGAATGCGGCCCGATCGCATCATCGTGGGGGAATGCCGGGGGGCAGAAACGTTCGACATGATTCAATCGATGACGACCGGTCACGACGGCAGTTTATCCACCATTCATGCCAATGATGCACGGGATGCCCTGAGTCGCATGGAACTGCTGGCCAGCATGTCCAGCGCGAATCTGCCGTTGCGGTTCATTCAGAGACTCATTGCCTCGGCGGTCAACATCGTGGTGCATTGCGAGCGTCTCTGCGGTGGCTCACGAAAAGTGGTGCAGGTGTCTGAAGTTACGGGTCTCGACGGCGAAACCATCAGCATGCACGACATTTTTGTGTTCGAGCAAACGGGCATTGATGGGAAGAACGCGGCTCGAGGAACGTTTCGGGCCACGGGAATTCAACCCCGCTGTCTGGCTCGGCTGCAGTCTCAAGGAGTTTCGTTGCCCCCTCAATTATTTGAACGTCGCGCGCTGGAAGATTGATACCGGGATGTCGTGACGGAGACCATGTCATGTCGTTGACCCTGACCTATCTGCTGATTTTTGCGGGTGCGGCCTGTTCCGCTGCGGCGTGCCTGTTGCTGGTCTTTGACTACTTCTTGCGTGATCGCTGGAATCTGCATGACCGACTGGCCGCCGAGTTATCGCCGAACTCCGAGGAAACGCGTAGCAAGCGCTCGCCGCTGTTTCGCGATCTCAAGGCACTGGAAACTCAAACCCGGCAGGGGCAGCCCGGCCTGCTCCGTCGTTTTGAAATTCGGCTGGAGCAATCCGGGTTGTTGATCTCGGCACAAGCTATCGTGGCGATAGCTTGTGTGGGCAGTTTCGTGAGCGGTGTGGCGATGCTACTGCTGTGTCCATTACCCGTACTGGCCGTACCTGTCTGCGGGGCTTTCCTCATCACTCCGTTTCTGGTGGTCGAGTCGTGCCGCAGAGCCCGTATGCTCAGCCTGTGTCGTCAATTGCCCGAGGCATTTGATCAGATGAAACGTGCGATGCGTGCCGGGCAATCGCTTCCCGCGGCCATGCAGGTGGTGGCCTCCGACATGCGAGCCCCATTGGCCGATGAATTCGCGACCTGCTGCAAGCAACAGGAACTGGGTTTGCCGTTGCAGACAACGCTGGATGACCTGGCCCGCCGTACCGGTGTGATGGAGGTCCACATCTTTGCGGTGGCGATGGTGGTACAGCGGGAATCGGGCGGGAACTGTCTGGAATTGTTCACGAATCTGGCAGATCTGGTCCGCAAGCGGATTCACCTGGTGTCGCGTGTGAAGGCGATGACCAGCGAGGGCCGCTTGCAGGCGATTGTGCTGGGATTGTTGCCTCTGGTGGCCTTTGCCTCCATCTTTTTCCTGGATCGCGAATATGCCCGGCCGCTGCTGGAACGTCCCAATCTGCTCTTGGGTTTGGTCGCTTCTGAAATCGCGGGGACGCTGTGGATCCGCAGAATTATCAACATCGAATACTAATCGCAACCGGCCGTTGCCCTGGAATCGAAAGACGCATGCGATGGACATCACCAGTCTGCTAACTGGCCTGGCCACTTTTGTCGCCGTGGCGACTCTGATCGTGATTGCCGGGCGTTGGTTCTTTGATCTCGATTCGCGCGTGGATGACCGGCTGGACGAGTTGCATGCACAACTCTCTGTGCTGCCGGCGAGTTCGCGTCCCGCGTTGAGGTGGTGGCAAAAGCTGCGAACCACGCCACGCTCGGGCCTTCAATTCCGCGCCAATCCGGTCGAGGAACGGGGACAGGTTCAGGCACAACTGATGCATGCCGGAATTTATTCCCCCTGGGCATTTCAGGTTTATGTGGGGGTGAAACTTGGCCTGATGCTGATTCCCTCGGTGGTCTGCTTCGTGCCCCAACTCTTCGGCATCTGGAATTCTCCGCAGTTCATCTACACCGGGGCGGTTCTCAGCGGGTTGGGAATGCTGTTGCCAGATTACCTTCTGCGGGCCTTGAAGCGGCGCAGGCACATGACGCTTGCCTGGTCTCTGCCCGACTTTCTTGACCTGCTGGTGACCTGTCTGGAAGCCGGCATGTCGATTGAGGCGGCACTGCAACGCGTATCGGACGAAGTTCAGCGTGTGCATCCGCTGCTGGGGGGAGAATTAAAAGCGGTGCAAACCCAGATCGAGCTGGGTGCCACTCCCGAAACGGCCCTGCGCAGCCTCGCTGACCGATCCGATTTTGATGCCCTGCGTTCGCTCAGCACGGTGGTCCAGCAGGCGCGCCGCTTTGGGACTGGCATCGCCGAGGCACTCCGGCAGCATGCCAATGCGCTGCGGATCCAGCGCGAACATGTCGCCGAGGAACGTGCGCAGAAAGCGTCGGTACAGATTCTGATGCCGACCATGCTGCTGATCTTTCCGTCGATCTTTGTCGTACTGGCCGGGCCCGCCGCCATCAAAATCTCGGAATCGTTCGCGGCACAACCATCGGCATCATCAGCAGCGTCGACAAATGCACGGCCAGGCTCGGGAACCGCACGGTGAAATCCACAGATGCCATCCCACGCTGTCGCCCCGCGCATCCGCGGCCAACCCGGACAGGGTCAACCGCGACGGAAATGGCACTGGTGCTGCCGGTGCTGCTCACGCTGGCGATTGGTGCCGTCGATTTCGCGCGGGCCTATACCACGTTCAACGCGCTCTCGAACGCTGTCCGAGTGGGGGCAGAAACGGGAGCAACGCATCGTCGGACAGACTTAACGAGTGCATCGTGGGAGGACCGCATCCACACGAGGATCCAACAGGAACTGCTAGATACACCGCAGATTTCCCTGTCGCAGTTGTTGGTCGATATTCAGCCCATCACCACCGAATCCGACCGCTTGCGCATCACGGTTTCCGCACAGATTCCCTTTCAAACGATCGTGGATTGGCCCGGGTTACCGCATCAGTTTCCGGTCGCCCATTCCGTTTCCATGGACGAATATCGTTAGCCATACCTGAGGCGTTGAAACATGCAGACTCGTCGAAGCCTGGTCCAATCGATCGATGTCTTGGGGCGCGGGCGGATTGTGCTTGCGATTCCCATGACCGAAAAACCCCGGCCCATACGAAATGGAGCAGCCATGCTGGAGACAGCCCTGGTGTTGTCGGTCTTTCTGACGTTGGTGCTGGGACTGCTGGATTTTGGCCTCGCCGTGCTGAATCGGAACACGCTGGAGGCGGCGGCCTGCCGGTTGGCTCGCGCAGTGATTGTGCATGGCTCGCGCTCGGAGGGCATGGCGGAACCGTGGGGGCCGGAGACCCTTACAGGGACCGCCGATGATGGCAGCGAGATGGCCCAGGTGGTGGCACCCGTGCTGGCCGTGATGCCTCCCAGCGAAGTGCAGATTCAAATCGAATGGCCCGATGGTAGCCACGCTGTCGGTCAGCGCGTGATCGTCACGCTGAGTTATGACCATGAGCCGATTTATGCCGGCTTCTTTGGCACGGCCACCTGGAAGTTGCAGGCCGTATCCACGATGCATATCCAACACTGATTGGACCAGATACAGGGACCATTCCTCATGATTGCGCCACACTTGCGGCTACAGCCGCGTCATCGATGCAGACCGTGCTTAAGGATGCACGCGACGCGACCCGCGGAACATAGGTCGGGAAAAATCATCGCCATTCTGGTGCTGCTTTTTCCCACGTTGTTCGGTGTGTTGGGGTTGATGATCGACGGTAGTCGTTTGATGGTCAATTCCAGCGTGCTGCAACATGCGGCCGATGCCGCCGCTGTCGCCGCGGCAGCAGAGATCGCACAGGGGAACGATGAGTCTCAGGCAGCGTTACGTGCTCTGGAATCTGTACAGATCTTGCAGGGGCTAAGCACGGCAACCGTCGATGTGCAACAGCCTCCCGCTGAGGGTCTGTATACCGGGCAGGCGGGCTATGTCTCCGTGCGTGTGACGCAAGCGGTCCCTTCATTGTTCATGCGCGTGCTGAATGGTGTGGAAGATCAATCCGTGAGTGCCTTCGCCGTCGCGGGACAGGAGGCCTCAACCGCCGGAGCGGCCATTGTCATTCTTGATCCTGATCCCCCGGGCATAGATCTTCCGGTGATTGCGGGGCTGGCATTGCCATCCACCCCTGCGCTGCATCTGGGGGGGTTGGAAGTTCTGGGGCTCGGTGCTGTCGAGGTGGATGGTGCCGTGCTGGTCAACAACGAATGGGGCGGGGTTGATGAACATGGCGACCCCGCGGGGGAGGGGGGCTTTCTGCGCAGTGCCGTTACTGCCATGCCTTTGCTGTCGCTCACGAAGTTGAAAGCCCGCGATTTGCGCGTGGTTGGCGGAGTGGATCAAGTCCAGAATTATGGGCCCCTGGTGAATGGTGAAGACTCACCCCTTCATGCGGGTGCGCTCCCCGTGCCCGATCCGCTTGCCGATCTGCCAGCCCCCACTGTGTCTGTTGATCCCACCAATGTGAAGGCCACGCTGCGCGGGGGAGTCACGGTGATCAGTCTGCCGCTGCTCGCTCCGCCTGTCGTGCTGCAACCCGGAGTGTATGAATACATTCAGATCGTGACGGGCCGAGTTACCTTTCAACCTGGCGTCTATATTATTCGCGGCAAACATCCGTTGACGAACATTCCCCTGCAGATGATTGGGGGCCAGGTCACGGCCGACGGGGTGATGTTCTATATCACAGACTCGGCGTCGTATTCGGCGAACTCCGGCAGCCCCGATAGTGGAGATGGCGAAACGCAACCCGCGGCGACCAATCTGGGCACCGTGCTGCCGAGTGCCGTCATTAATGCGGGGCTGTTGGGGAGCCGGTACTCCCCACTGAATTCTCCTGGAAGTCCGTTTCATGGAGTGCTCATCTATCAGCGCCGGGCCGACCGCCGCATTATTGTGATCAGTCGCGATACGCTGCTTGCCGGGAACGAATTCGGCGGCACGATCTATGCCAAATGGGGACATCTGGTACTGGCGGGTTCGGGCACTTTCGATACGCGGTTTGTCGTGGGCTCGATGAGGTTTGTGAATGTCATCCATGCTTCGATCGAACCGACGCAATTGTTAACGCCCGCAACCGATGTCTTTCTGGTTGAATAAAGGCGAACACATTCAACCGTGCCGATCACAATCCAGGCTCGCTGGTGCGTGAAACGTGTGTGGCAGGTTACTCCCTCATGACGTGAAGTTGAGTCGTTCCTCGCAGGTCGGCGGCTGATACCTCAATGTGAATTATTAGCGCACCAGCACGAGCCTCGGTAGTTCTTCCGATGTCATTTCCGTGGCAAAGTCAGCCCCGGAAGGGAATCGTTTGCGGAGGGGATTACTGTAGCGTTTTTGCTCATGCGCTCAGAAAGGCGTGTCGAAACAATGAGGTATCACACTGATTGATGTTCAGCATCGACCCATTCGCTGACGGTCTCACTTCATCGTTATCCGAATCCCATCATCCGAGACACAGTGATGTGCTGGTCCGGATGGTTTTGCGTAACGAGGCCGCCGGGTTGATGCCTGGAGCCAGACACGCGCCGATGAATCGCCATTCTGTGACGAAGACCTTGTAAGTTCGGGCCAACCTACTTGTTCCCAGCGCGGGGTGACACGATGAAGATCCGTAATTCCACGTGTGATGAGCCACGTCTGCCCCCTCCGGGAATCGGCGATACGCGCACGATTGTGGCGTCTGTTGAGCCTCCGCTGGCCGAGGCCTTGCCGAGAAATGCCTGTCCCTTGTACTTCGAGGTGATTGACTCCTACGGTGCCGGGATCACCTCGGAGTCGCGACCCATCGAATTTCCTTTATCTCAAGGTTCTCGACCGGCGTTGCCTTCCTGCTCAGCCTCTGCGACTCGACGCGGTCGCGTCCATGTCTCCAAGGTCGAACAGGCGTTGCAAGCCGTTTCGCTGCGGTTGGCGGATGCGTACTCTCCGAGCGAATTTCAGGGGATTTTGAACGGTCTCACCACGCGTGAATGGGATGTCCTGCTGGGTATGCTCTCGGGTCAAAGCTGCAAGCAGATTTCGCATACCTTGCAGATTGGGTTTCAAACCGTGGCCAAGCATAAGTCTCACCTGTTTCAGAAGCTGCACATCAAGAGCGTGGCCGAACTGGTCACGCTGCTGTGGAGCATGGTGATTGTCGATGACCTGCCGGGACATTTCGCCAGCGATTCCCATCACCCCAATTGACCCACACTGGAATTCATCTGATTGAAGGGAAGGAACGCCAGTTCCCGTGGTGATATAGTTCCCGCGGTGAAGCCCCCCAACGGCGGTAGACCATATCGCGGGGGTGATTTTGGCTGGGTCGTCACGTAGGATGGCAGGATCGTAAATCGGGCATCGGTCGACCACCGAGTCCGGGACCGCCCTCCTCCCACAAGCATCTGACGTGCATGACCCTGGAACGCTGGCTCGGCGAAGTCTCCGGCGCTGGCGGCACGGCGACCGTGAACGCCCGGAAGGCAGACCCGTGCGATCCCTCGTGAAGACACTACTGCTCGTCTCAGCCACTTGCGGTTGCAGTCAGAGTCCTCCCGACCCTCTGGCAGCGCCGTCGCAGGTTTCCACGGTCTCCGTCGCCGCGGCGTCCGATCTGAAATTCGCGCTCGATGAACTGCTCATCGAATTCGAGAAGCTGCATCCGCAGATCGATGTCCGGCCCACATACGGGTCTTCGGGAAACTTTTACGCACAACTGACAAATCAGGCGCCTTTCGACATCTTTTTCTCGGCGGATATCGCGTATCCCCGCCGGCTCATCGAACAGGGACACGCCACTCGGGAATCCGAATTTCTGTACGGAATCGGGCAGATCGTGGTCTGGGCTCGAACCGAGTCACCGCTCGATGTGAAAGCTCTGGGGATGCAAGCGCTTGTCGCGCCCGGCGTGCGGAAGGTCGCGATCGCGAATCCACAGCACGCCCCTTACGGTCGCGCCGCAGAAGCCGCTCTCAAACATCTGGGCTTGTATGAGCAGGTGCAAAACCGCCTGGTGTTGGGAGAAAACATCGCGCAGACCGCTCAATTTGTCGAGTCGGGAGCGGCAGAGGTCGGCGTGATCGCACTCTCGCTGGCGCTGGCTCCGGCCCTTAAGGATCAGGGGCAGCACTGGGTCGTTCCCGCAGAGGCCTATCCGAAACTCGAACAGGGTGGCGTGATTCTGCATTGGGCCCGTGATCGTGAGGCCACGGAGTCTTTGCGGGCGTTTGTGATCGGCGAACAGGGACGGACGATTCTCGGGCGATACGGATTTCAGTTGCCGGGAGAATAGTCCGTGGATTTCGCTGCTGTCCTTGTGACATTCCAACTGGCCACCGCGACGACGGTGATTCTGGCTGTCGTTGGGTTGCCTTTGGCCTATTGGCTGGCCATGTCGAGTTGGCGTGGGAAATTCCTGGTCGAATCGATCGTGGCGTTACCGCTGGTGCTGCCGCCGACGGTGCTCGGGTTTTACATTCTGCTGGCAACGGGACCGCAAAGTTCGCTCGGGCAGTTGTATGAACGAGCCACGGGCGCGTTGCTTCCCTTTTCGTTTCCAGGAATTCTTCTGGGTTCGCTGCTGTTTAATCTGCCGTTTGCCGTGCGTCCGTTCATCGCCGCATTTTCTGGCATGAACCGGGGCTTGATCGAGGCCTCGTGGTGCCTGGGGGAATCGCGATGGCGGACGTTCTGGCGTGTGACTTTCCCCCTGTGCTGGCCCGGGGTGCTGACCGGTTTAGTCCTCACGTTTGCCCATACCGTGGGTGAGTTTGGCGTGGTATTGATGGTGGGCGGCAACATTCCCGGCGTGACCCGTACCCTCTCGATCACCATCTACGATGACGTCCAGGCGCTGGATTACGCATCAGCCGGCACGACATCTCTGGGACTGGTGGTCTTTTCGCTGGCCATGCTGAGCCTGGCCCAGATGTTCGGACAGCGGAGGCTGCCGCTGTGAGCACGGAACTTGTTGCCGATTTTGAGAAGCGTTTTCCACGGGGTGCGGTGGTTCGCGGAACGCTGCGTTTACCGGCAAATCGGTTCCATGTCACCGTGTTATTCGGACCCTCGGGCTGTGGCAAGACCACCGTGCTGCGCTGTCTTGCTGGCCTGGAGCGGCCCGATGCGGGAACGATCGAGTTTCAAGGTCAAACCTGGTTCGATGCCCAGCAGCGCACGAACGATTCGCCCCAGGCGCGCGACATTGGCTTTCTGTTTCAGGACTATGCGCTTTTCCCACATCTGACGGTCGCCCAGAATGTGGCTTTCGGACTCTCACGGTTGCCCTCGCAGCAGCGACAGCCCATCGTCACCGAGATCCTGGGGCGGTTTCAGTTGCTCGATTTGCAGCACCGCTATCCGCACCAGGTGTCTGGCGGCCAGCAACAGCGCGTGGCACTCGCCAGGGTACTCGTGCGACGGCCGCGATTGCTGTTGCTCGATGAACCGCTGTCTGCCTTGGACTCCATGCTGCGCGATGAACTACGTCGCCAGCTCAGGCGCTGGTTGTCGGACTTCGATATCCCGGTAATCCTGGTCACACATGACCGCGCCGAGGCGATGTCTCTCGCCGACCAGATCGTGGTGATGGATGCCGGAATCGTGCGTCAAAGTGGAACGGTCCCAGAGGTCTTCAGCCGACCCTGCGACCTGAATGTGGCACGCATCGTGGGCACTGAGACGGTCGTCCTGGGCGAAATCATCGCCGTCCAGCACGGCATCGCAACCGTCAAAGTTCCGGGCGTCACTTTGACCACCGTCGCACCGACACCCGATGTTCGCTTTGTCCACCTGTGTATCAAGGCGGAAGACGTGCTGTTATTGCGCCAGATCCAACTCGACATGAGTGTGCGCAACCAGTTTCCCTGTGTTGTTCAAGGGCTCTCGCCGGAAGGGCCCCTGATGCGGGTCAGGCTGAATGGCGGCTTCGATCTCACGGCGTTAGTCACAAGAACAGCATGTGCCGAGTTGCAACTTCGTGAAGGTGAAACCGTAATCGCAGCGATCAAAGCCTCGTCTCTCCACCTGATACCGCGGCAAGACCCTGCATGCAGCGAAGGAGGACCGGCCCGCGTTGGGTAAACACATGAGCAGAGTCGCTATGAAACCCGACGTCACAACTTTTGGTACAGCCCTAAATTTGAGAGCCGTAAGCAGAGCCCGGAAAATGCGAAAACCCCTGTGAAGACAGGGGTTAGCAGGAAAAGAATAGCGGGGGCAGGATTTGAACCTACGACCTCGAGGTTATGAGCCTCGCGAGCTACCGGGCTGCTCCACCCCGCGTCAAGAACCTGATCGGCAACCCGATCGGTACGCAGAGTATATCGGCTCTTCCGCGGAAGGAAAGGGACTCGGGAGCGAAGTTTTTCAATTCCCCGCGTAATCCCCCGTCTGCTCGTGACTGAAATGGCGATTTGGTAAGATGTTGCACCTTCACATTCACTTCGGAACGGGAATTCTCGATGCGTCCATCTCTGAAAACATGGTCTACGGTCCTGATGACAGGCAGTTTATGGGCTGTTCTGCTGTCGACATGTGTATTCGCTCAGCAGACCGCGACCGGGCCACAGCGTTTTGCCGCTGAGATCGCCAAGTTTGAAGCCGCCGATAAAGCGTCGCCTCCGACAGCCGGTGGCAACCTTTTCATCGGGAGTTCCAGCATTCGCATGTGGGATCTCCCGGAGTCGTTTCCTGGTGTCACCTGTGTGAACCGGGGCTTTGGTGGTTCCACCTGGCCCGATGTGCTGCATTTCGCGGAACGCATTCTGGCCGGGCATTCCCCAGAGGTGATGGTGATTTACTGCGGAGATAACGATGTCGGCACGGGCCGAACCGCCGAGCAGATCGTGGCCGATTATCGCCAGTTTGTGACTCTGGTCCGCAGGCAGTTGCCCGAAACAAAGATTGTGTGGATTCCCATCAAACCGAGTGGCAAGCGGTGGGCACTGCGAGAAGTGGCCCAACAGGCGAACGCGCTGGTGCTGGCGGCGCAGAAAGATCAACCGCTGGAGACCTCGATCGACATCTGGGATGCGATGCTGGGAGCCGATGGTTTGCCCCGTGCGGAGTTGTATAAGGCCGATCAATTGCATCTGACCCCGGAGGGTTATGCCCTCTGGAATGCACAGCTTCGTCCGCTGCTCGCGCCCTCAACTCGAAAGTAACGCGTTGTATGGGCGGAACTATCACTGTTCATCGGGGTTCATTTTTCTTGTGTCTTGTGGACCAAGCGGCCCAGGAATGCCAAGGCCCGGCTGCTGGATGTCTTTCACTTTGAGGATGCCCGATCATGTGGTTTGCACGCATCTCCCTGGCTGCGACATTAGCCGTCACGCTGGGTTGGACGTCGTTGTCCTCGGCGCAAGACGGGGTACCCAAGCCCGAAGATTTGTTTCAGTCACTGGATAAAAACAGTGATGGCAAACTGACGGCCGACGAAGTGGGTGAAGGGCAGAAGCGGTTCTTTGAACGCTCGGTTCGTGCGGGAGACAAAGATGCCGATGGGGCGTTGACCAAGGACGAATTTGTCGCAGCGAACAAACCCTCCGACAATCCCAGCGTGCCCTTGGCACCTTTGGGTGGCGATGGGCCCCGGGGAGGCATGGGCGATCCCCGACAGCGATTCGAGATGCTGGACCGTGATAAAGACGGCAAGGTCACGCTCGAAGAAGTCCCCTCCGAGTTTCGTGAGCGCGTGCGTCCCATGTTCGAGCGACTGGGTAAAGATTCGATCACGCTGGAAGACTTCAGCCGCTTTGCGGGTGGGCCAGGGCCCGGAATCGGTGGTGGCCAGATGTTCGAGCGGCTGGACCAAAACAAGGACGGCAAACTCGCCAAGAGTGAACTGCCCGAATTCCTGCGGGACCGCATGGGAAAGATTTTTGATGAGGCCGGCAAGGAAGAACTGACCCGTGAAGACTTTGATGCTGCGATGCGGAAGATGATGGCCGATGGCCGTCCGGGGCCCGATGGCCGTCCGAATCCTGAAGGTCGGCCCGGCATGGATGGTCGGCCACCGATGGACGGCATGGGGCGCGGCCCGCGGTTCTTTGCACTGGTCGATCGCGATCGCGATGGATTGCTCTCGAAGGAAGAACTTTCCAAGGCCGCCGACAAATTCAGCGAACTGGATACCAACAACGATGGCAAAATCGACCCGCCCGAACTGATGGGCTTTGCCGGTGGGCGTGGTCCGATGCCGGGTGGACCAGACATGTCGCGACCCGATGGGCGACCCGGTGATGCGCCACGTCCCGATGGGCGGCCAGCGAATGGTCCTAATCCCTTTTTCGCGCGCATGGACGCCAATGGCGACGGCAAAGTCTCGAAGGCAGAGGCTCCGGAACGGCTGAAGGAAAACTTTGACCGGATGGACAAGGACGGCGACGGTTTCATCACCGAGCCGGAACTGCGTGCCAGCTTTGAGGGCAACCGTGGACCGCGGCCGGGGCAACCCGAAGGACCAGCCAGCGGTCGGCCTCAACGTCCCGAACCGGAATGATCGTTCCATACAGCGTGTTGGAACAGGAAAGATGCAGTGGCCTCCCAGCGGTCGCTGCATCTTTTTTCGTTGTCGGGACTGTGAACAGACAGACCCGGGATCAGACAGACCCGGCGCGGCTTTGACCACAGTGGCGTAACCAATGATCGGCGATCACCAGCGCCACCATCGCCTCCGCCATCGGAATGAAGCGGGGCAACAGGCACGGATCGTGGCGACCCTTGGTTTGAATCGTGGTCGCTTCCCCGGTTTGTGTCACCGTCGGCTGGGCAATCGGCAGACTGCTGGTCGGTTTCACGGCGGCTCGCAGCACAATCGGCAAGCCCGTGGTGATCCCGCCCAGCATCCCCCCATGACGATTGGTGTCGGTCGTGATTCCAGGATGATTGTCGTGCGGATGCTGCGGATCGGGAATAAAATGGTCGTTGTGCTCACTGCCCCGCATCGTCACGCATCCAAACCCGATCCCATATTCCACGCCCAGCACCGCCGGCAAACTGAAGAGTGCCTTAGCCAGATCGGCCTTCAGCTTGTCGAAGACGGGTTCGCCTAATCCCGCGGGCACATGGGTCGCCACGATCTCGGCGGCTCCACCGATCGAATCACCTTGCTTGCGTACCGATTCGATCAATTCCACCATTTGAGCCGCGGCGGCCACATCGGGACAGCGGACAATGTTGGGTTCGCCGTTTGGTAAAGTCTCTACCTGATGCAGGGTCATCGATGCCGGGTCTGAGATTTGAGCACGGATATCGCCGACCTGCACCACATAACCCAGCACCTGCCCACCGAACGCCTGGGCGAGGATCTTCTTGGCGACAACTCCCGCCGCGACGCGTACCGTGGTTTCGCGGGCACTGCTGCGGCCCCCGCCACGATAATCGCGAAAGCCATATTTGGCATCGAAGGAATAGTCGGCATGGCCCGGCCGGTAGACGTGCTGAATGTTCCCGTAGTCTTTGCTGCGCTGATCTTCATTCCGAATGAGGATGGCCAGACTGGTACCGGTCGTCTTACCTTCAAACACACCAGACAGAATTTCCGGGAGATCGGCTTCCTGCCGCTGTGTGACGATATGACTTTGCCCGGGCCGCCGTCGGTTCAGATCAACCAGCAAGTCTTCGACAGAGAGAGGTATGCCCGCAGGCACACCATCGATGATAACGACATTCCCCGGCCCGTGGCTTTCGCCCGCCGTGGTGATCCGTAACGCTTGTCCAAAAGAGTTTCCCGCCATGTGGAACATCTTACTCGCCCGGAAAACACTTGGCGAGCGGCCCCTGTGAGTCGAGAGTCCAAAGTCGAGAGTCGAGTGCCAGAAACGAGATCTGTGGCTGGCGCTCGCCGACTTCAAGGAGCCCCTTGGCGGTAAATCGTGCCAAAGGCGCGAGTTCCGAAATAATACATGCGGGCCTTATGGCGGCAGAGCAGGGGGTGCGGCGAACAATCGCAGGCATCGTACATGCCCGCGAGAAACTGCTGATCGCAACCCAGGCGGGAGTTGTAAGGGTTGGCCAGGCACTCATCATGTCGGGCACAGGCCGGACGAAAATCGACGCCGTAGAAGCCCTGCGGCATCCACAGATTTCCACCGAACGTGTTCTGCCCACCGCACGGACGCCAAGGCGGACAGCCACCCCAGTCTTGAGCAGCCGCAGAATTCGCGGCCAGAAAGATCGTCGCCAGCAAAACCCATCGCATCACCAGACACATCACTTTCGTCTTTAACAACCCGGCGCATCGGAAAACGGAAAACGTGGCACAGTCTCTGGTCATATGTCACTGCTGTTTTGTTCACATTTGTCGAGACACCACTTCAAGTATGTGACAGCTTTGCGCTGGAAACCGGGTTGAAGTTGCAGAAATTGCCGCAGTTCGTTGATCGGGGTATCAACTCTTCCCAAAAAAATGATGTTGAGTGAAACAGCGTCAATCTCCCGTTGACCATGTTCGGGACATCACTATACTCCCGCCACGCTTCAGCCATGCAGACGAGCGCCATGCAGACGAGTTGACGAATACGCCGGATCTCAGGCGTGCTGACTGCCGGGCTGCGGAATCCCATCACACGTTCACGTCCTCCCGAATCACATGTTTGTAGTGAACTCCCTCGGTAACGATTGAGGGACGAGAAAGTCGTCGGTGCGGGGTCCGCGCCGGCCATGCCGCCGATTTACCGGGCGGGCCGCCTTTGATCTATCGCCCCTACAGAAAACGACTTACGAAAGGACTAGTATGAAAACCACCGATCTGGTTCGCGGCGCCGCAATGTGTTTGGCAGCGCTGGGAATGATGGTGCCACAGACTCCCGCGTGGGCTCAATCGGGTCAGCCAGCAACCGCTCTGGTGGCGAAATCTGGTGCGAAACTGGCGGCCGATGTTGTCCTGATTGAAGGCGCATTTACCGGCCGTGTGGTCGACCACACGGGCACGCCGCTCAAGAATCGCGAAGTCGTGGTGAAGCAGGGCACTAAGGAAGTGGCCAAGGCGACCACGAACGACAAGGGCATCTTCTCGGTGGCGAATGTTCGCCCGGGCACGTACACCGCGACTTCTGGTAATACCGGTGGCGACTTCCGTGTGTGGAGCGAAAAGACCGCCCCGCCGGTGGCCAAAGGCCACGCGCTGATCGTCATGGGTGAAAACGGTGCCCGTGGTCAGATTGGAGCTGTCGACCCGACGTTGCTACTGCTCACGGCGGCGATTATCGCCAGCGTGATCATCTCTGCCATCGCACTCGACAAGATCAACGATGTGGATGACAAGGTGGATGCCATTGCCAATTCGCTCAACTGAGTCTCTGAATCTTCGTCTCTGAATCTTCCCGCCTGAAGAATCGATCGCGGTTGTTCGTTTCCCCCCACGACACTGCGTATCGAACGGCCGGCCATTTCCTGCCCCCCGGGAATGGCCGGCCTCTTCGTTTTCATGCCTGGCTGATGCCGCTCGCTTTCACCTCATTCCGTGCCCGAGCTTCAGCAATTCTTGCCGATGAAATGTAAAACTTTGCGGATTCGATAAACCTGGCGCGGATTTGATCGATCAAGCCGGAAAATCACGACGATCCGTGTGAAGCAATCGTTTCGGTGAGTCCGATAGATTGCAATGGACTGGGTGCGGAGGATGTCGGCACGCGGGATCGTCGTTTGGTGCGTAGCCATACGAGTTCTGCCTGTTCTCATAGCTTCGGGATGGTCGGCACACGCCGCGACGCACCAGTCGTCCTCGCTGCTTACGTGACCGTGAGCTGGCAGCGGGTGCCTTCCCAGGATGGGTCACAAGGAGAACGACGCAGATGAAAATTACCTCGCTGGCTCAGGGGGCAGCCGTCGCCCTCGCGACTCTCGGACTGATGTTTCCGGCCCCGTCGCTGCAAGCCGCTCAAGGCGCGCAGAAGATGACCGTGCAGACCACGAACGCCGCGATTCTGGACATCGGTCTGGAACAAGGTGTGTTCGCCGGTCGCGTGGTGGACCACACCGGTACTCCGGCCAAGAACGCCGAAGTGACCGTTCGCCAAGGCAGCCATGAAGTCGCCAAGACCACGACCGACGCCAATGGCCGGTTCGCCGTCAAGGGTCTTCGCGGCGGTGTGTATGAAGTCGCCAGCGGCAAGACCGTCGGCACCTACCGCGTCTGGCAGAGCGAAGTCGCTCCTCCCGCCGCCAAGGAACATGCCCTGCTGATCCTCGGCGAAAACGGGGCTCGCGGTCAGTTCGGTGGCGGTGGCGGTGGCGTGATCATCATCGCTGCGGCGGTGATCGCCTCGCTGATCATCAGCGCGATTGCGCTGGATCGCATCAACGACGTCGACGACAAGATCGACGGTCTCGGCAATACGCCGAACTAAGTCCTCGGGCATCCGCCCGTGCGAATTTCACAACGGTCAGACCATGGCAACAGGGTCTGACCGTTGTTCGTTTGCCGAGGGCTGCGATAGTTCATGTTCAATCGTCTTGCGCTGCCTTGCCGGGCTTCTTGGCGTCAGCCTTCTTCTTTTTGTCCTGCTTCTTGGCGGGCAACTCATTTGCCGGCGCGGGTTCCTCTGTGACAGCCGGGTAGAGTTTGTCCCGCTGAGCATCAATATCTGTGCGGATTCCCGTGACATCCGTGGGTTGTTCGCCGCACAGTTCCGCCAGCGATTCTTCCACGCGCGGTTGAATGTAGTAAGACCCCGCCGTCCAGGCCCCGCAACTGGAGTGGCCGCGCAGAACGTAGCTCTGGTCGAGGCTGCGAATGGCCGAGGCCATTTCCGTCATCTCTGCATTCACCGACGAAGCTGCGGCATTCAGCCCGACCAACCCCCCCAGGACCGCCACACTCCCCACCATCACGGTTTCAGCCGTCAGGATGACACCGCACTCATCGACCCATAACTGCTTGAATATATTCATGTTAGATCGCTCCAACGAGGAAGTTATGGTGCAGCCACCGACCGAACGTCATGTCCGATTGTAACGATTATAGTGATTGCACTGGTTGTGGCGATTGTAGGGGTTATGGGTTGTTATGTAAATATGGGATGTTTGAATCGTCGGGAGAATCTTGAGCTCTCTGTGATAAATGTGTTCAAGTGTGCACATTCTTCTGTTCGATGCGGCATCGGCAGCACGCTGATTTCCCGTTAGAATGGTCCCCGGTGCCACAATTCTTCTCAGCCTCTTCCAACAGACGTCTCCGCGGCCTCGTAAGAAAGGCATGGAGACGCGGATGACACGGGTCATGAATCCCGCTGATGCAGACACCTTTTCTGCGGAAGATCACAGCAGCGTCGGTAACGAGGCGCGTCTGGTCGATGAAGTCCGGCGTGGCAATCGCGCGGCGTTCGGCGAACTGGTTCAGCGTTATGAACGCCGGTTGTTGCGCCTGATTTCGCAGTTCATTCGCGATGAAGACACCGCCGAAGATTTGGCGCAGGAGACCTTCGTTCGCGCGTACCAGCGACTGGACCAGTTCGATCCGTCGCGGCGGTTTGGTCCGTGGCTGTTTCGAATTGGCGTGAATCTGACGCTCGACCATTTGCGGGCACGCAAGCGCCGCGGCTGGTGGTCGTTGTTCAGCGAGAGCCCCAGCGAACGTCCGCCCGATCCCGAGATGAGCGATCCGCGCGATGCGATCGACTTGAGCCAGGAAGTGCATACGGTTCTCGGTCAGCTTCCGGAGACTTATCGAACGGTATTGGTCATGCGCGACTTGGAGAATTTTTCCACTTCGGAAATCGCGGCGATTCTCGATCGCAAGGAAGCGACGGTTCGTTGGCGACTGGCTGAGGCTCGCACCCGTTTTCAGCAGCTATGGATGAAACGTTTGGGTGGCACACCCGCCCTGCCTTCAACGTCCGACGAAGGCTCGTCGGAAGCGGATATGTAAGACACGCCGCAGAGATGGTTCGCGGCTCGGTAGATTTTGAAGTCCGTGTTTACAGGAACAACAGGTTATGGATTGTCGACAGGCGAAACCCTGGATAGCACTCATCGCCGGGCAAGATCCGACAGACTCGCAGGTGGCGGAAGGTGTCCAGCAACACCTGCGGATCTGTCCCGCCTGCCGTAAGTCTCATGCCGCTTTCGGACAGACTCTGACTGTGCTCGCAGACTCACGGCGTGTGCCCGATCCGCGGCACCGACTGTGGCCCGCGGTGGCCCGGCGGCTGGCCGAACTCGATGTCAAACCGCAGTTTCTGCGTTTCAATGTCTGGATTCCGTCGGCCCTCGCCACGGCGGCGTGTCTCTTGCTGGTGTCCATGGCGATGCTGGAAATTCAGCGAGAGAGTTTGCGAGGTTCGCAGTGGCAAGCCGCCAGTGAACGCGATCTGTTTCAGTCCGATCCGAAGTTCAATACCCATCGCGGGCAGTTGCCGAATCGGGAAGATCTGGTGCGGTGGGGATTGAAGCCGGGCGACCAGATTCCCCAGGACTTCAACCGGCTGGAACTGAAGCCCGCCCGCTCCCCGGCGTGGTAAGCCATTCGAGCAGCTGCGTCATTCTCCCCAGATCGCTGGAGACTGAAATCCCTGCGGTTTGGGAGCCGATTTGGGTGCCGCCGCTGCCTTGGCATAGGCAGACAGCCGCTGTTTGAGTGCTTGCACTTTTTCGGGATGGGTTGCCGCCAGATTGTGCGTTTCGCCTGGGTCTTGCGACAGGTCGAACAATTCGACCATCGGATCGGCGTCGGTACGTGACGGTTTCTTCTTGCTTTCAGGAGAGGCTTCACGTTCCTGCTCTTCCGGGCTTTGACCACCCGCCAGAATCAGCTTCCACTGGCCTGCGCGGATGGCTCCGTCTATGGGCGTGGTATTAATCAGAATGTCTGCATGCGGCGACACCGCCTTTCCCTGGATTGTCGCCCAGACATCGAGCCCATCGATCTCAAGTGGCTGGTCCAGCGAGGCACCGGTCAGATTCAGCAGCGTGGGATACCAGTCGACCATGTGCAGCGGCTCGTGGCAGGCTTGGCCAGCGGGAAGATGACCGGGCCAGGTCGCAAAGGCGGCGACTCGTGTGCCCCCTTCGTACAAAGTCCCTTTGCCCGCGCGAAGTATGCCGTTTGTGGCTCCCAGTTTCGTCGGGCCACCGTTGTCACTGGAGAAGATAAAGAGTGTCTGTTGTGTCTGGTCTTTATCTGCAATCGCCGCGGCAATGCGTCCGATCTGTTCGTCGACACAGTGGACCATGGCCGCATAGGTCCGCCGTTGCTTGTCTGGTATGTCCTTGTAAATCTCCAAATGTTCGGGCAAGGCCTGCAGGGGGGTGTGTGGCGCATTGAACGGAACATACAGAAAGAGTGGTTGCTGGAAGTTATGGTTGTTGATCAGGTTGACGGCCTCATTCCCCAGCAAGACCGTGGTGTAACCTGCATCGCGACAGACCTGGTCCTGGCGATGCCAGTCAAACCCGCCATCACGGAGATGCGTGAAATAGTCGAGTGCGCCGTTATAGTGACCGTACTGATGATCGAAGCCCCGTTGCGTGGGCAGATAGGACTTCTGGAAGTGGCCCAGATGCCATTTGCCGCAGATGGCCGTCTGGTAACCGACCGTCTTCAACCCTTGTGGTAACGTCCGTTCTTCCAATGGCAAACCGTACTGAGCCCAGGGACGGACCACGCCAACCTGCAGGCCATACCGCGCTGGGTAGCGTCCGGTCAAAAGTGCCGCCCGCGTAGGTGAACAGACCGGTTGCACATAGAACGCTTCCAGCTTCACGCCCGAATTGGCGAGCCGATCGATATGCGGCGTCTGAATCTCGCTGCCATGAAACCCGACATCGGTAAAGCCGAGATCGTCCGCCAGCAGAAAGACGATGTTGGGGCGTTCGGCGGCGGGAATCGATGCGGTCAGGAGTCCCGTGAGCACGAGGGGCAGCAGTCCACGTAGCGATACCATCGCACGTCGCATAATGAGGTTCCCGCAGAGGTCAGGTCGAACGATCGGATTACACACCCACGTCAAAGACTTCCGCCAACGGAATCACCAGTCCGGGCAGCACCGGATCGCCCGACAATAAACCGGTCGCGTCGATCACGGTTTTCTCTTCAACACTGGTGTAGACCTCGGCCTGACGTGTGCCAGGGTTGATGTACCACACCAGTCGCGTGCCGACCTGAAAGTAATCGTGCAGCTTTTCGGTCATCTCGGCGGTGGTGTTGGAGGGACTCAGCACTTCCACGGCGAGATCGGGATACAGATCGGGAATGGCTGGCAGTCGTGGCAGTTGACCTTCCGGGAGTTGATCTCGGGAGATAAAGCAGACATCGGGAATGCGCACGCGGCCCGCCCAAAGCTGCAGCATGCCATCGGCCGGTAGTACAATTCCCAGACGGCGCGGACGCACATAGTTAAAGAGGATGGCAATAATAATTCCTCCGACACCCGATTCATACGCACCCATGGTTTTCCTCACCAGTATGGCGTCGACAAGTTCACACAGTTGCTTACTTTCGGCGTGCAATCGGAGGACATCGTCTTCGGTGGCTTCACCCGGCGGGGGATCCGAGAGAATCCGCCACGCGGGCATCGGACCAAAGCGTGCGGCAAGTTCCGCAAGGTTCAAAGAGACGGCGGGCAATGTGGTGGTTGACATGAGGCCTCCGGTGAGAAAAACCCAAGGCGATTATCAGGCCACTGAGTGCTGGTCGCAAGGGCGTTCCAACATGGCAGCTACGGCGCTACAGCACTTTAGTCAAGAACCAGGTCGGATCATCAAACGATCCGAACCCGGCGGCGGCATAAACGCGGCTGGCGGTTGCATTGCGGTCGAGCACTTCCAGTGTGATCTTGCAGCAGCCCTGTTGACGGGCGAACTCTTCAACGGCGGCGAGCAACTGTGAACCAATGCCCCGACCGCGATAATCCGGCAGCACAGCGAGGTCATGCAAATTCAGCAACGGTCGCGCGGCGAATGTCGAATACCCGAGAAAGCCCACCGCGATACCGACCGGTTGCTCACCCACGCAGGCCAACAGAACGACGGCCGTGGGAAGCTGTGCCAAGTCCACGGCGAGCCGCTGTTGAACCTCGGCGGAAAGCGGGCGGCCCTGGCCCGTCGGGCCTTGAGCGTAACTATTCAGCAGAGCCACCATCGCGGCAGCATCGGCAGGGTTTGCCAAGTCGGCCCGGCGGGTCGTGACTTCCACAGCCATCAGTCGTCCTCGGCGGTGCCACGATGGAGGTTGTGTTCCATACGCATCTGCATGAGCTCAATGCCCAGCGAGAAGGCCATCGCAAAGTAGATGTAACCCTTGTCGATCTTCTGATGAAACCCTTCCGCGACCAGGAGCACGCCAATTAATAACAGGAAAGCCAAAGCCAGCAGTTTGATCGCGGGATGTTGATCGACGAAGCGTACCACCGCGCCTGAAAAAACCAGCATGACCACGACCGACACCAGAATCGCTGCCACCATGATGGCAATATTGTTGGACATACCCACGGCGGTAATGACCGAGTCGAGTGAGAACACCACGTCGATCAACAGCACCTGGGCCAGCATCGCCCCCAGTGAGTTGGCACCAGAGGCGTGCGATTCACCATGTTGCAGGCCCCGCACTTTATGGTGCATCTCCCAGGTGGCTTTGCCGATGAGGAATGAACCGCCAATGATCAATACGAAGTCTTTACCGGAAAACTCGTGATTCATCAGCGAGAACCACGGTTCCTTCAGCTTCATCACCCAGCCGATGGCGAACAGCAAGCCGATGCGCGAGATGACCGCCAGCCCCAAGCCTACCTGCCGCGCGAAATCACGCTGCTTCTCGGGCAATTTGCCCGCAAGGATGGCGATGAAAATGACGTTATCGATGCCGAGCACGATCTCCAGGCTGGTGAGCGTGAAGAACGCAATCAGGTTTTCAGTGGTGAAGAGTTCGCTGAACACAAATTGGGGTTTCAGGTGTTAGGTGTTAGGCTTGTTCCGCTGGGCTTCGGCGGCTTTCCACAACGGCCCGTAAGGAACCTTGTCGAAGGGCGGGCAGCCCGTCGCGTACTGACCCAGCGGATGGTCTTTCGTGCGCATCAGATTTGTGCAGTACGAAAAGGTCCGGCAGATGGTTTTGCGATGCAATTCGCCACGCTCTTTAAGGTGTTTCGCAAAGTCGGGCTGCGATAATGTCCCACGTCCCAACCCTACGAATTGACAACGCCCGGCCTGCACATTCGCGGCCCCGGCCTGGGGGAAAAACTCCTGCAACCAGGTATAGCCACTGCCCACCACCGCAACGTCGGGAACGGCCTGCTGGATCATCGCCGTCAACTGAAAATGTCGCAGCACCCCCAGCAGCGGATGTTCGGGAGCATGGTAGCCATCGACCGGCGGGAACTCGGCCGGGCGTACATAATGCGGGTTGGCATAAGGGTTGCCGCAAGAAATGTTGATGAGACTCACGCCCCAATCACGCAGCCATTTTACGACCTGCAATGGCTCGGCCATGTCCGCTTGATTGTTATCGTCCGCCGCGACTCCAAACGCTGTGGTGATCGGCGTTTGATACGGCATCGGCTGACCGACGAATTCTTCACCCTCACCCCGGAACGGCACACCATCGAAGACGTTCATGCGCGTGGCGAGAATGAGATCAGGAAATTCTGCACGAATGCGCTGGATGACGTTGCGAATCAAACGCGTGCGATTCTCCAGCGATCCGCCATATTCACCGGAACGGTTTTTCGCGCCGAGCAGTTCCGACAGTAGATAGCGATGGCACTGCTTGAGGTCGATGAAGTCATAACCGGCCGCGACGGCCAAGCGGGCCGCGATCACATACTGGTCTTCGATCCGCTTGAGATCATCGTCGGTAAGGATGGGATAATCCGCGGAGATCGGCTGTCCGGTGGCTTTGTCTTTCGTCAACGGGTCCAGCAGTGGACAGCGTGTCGCGAGTTTCGGGCCGCGATAGCTGTATCGGCCGGAATGTGTCAGTTGCAGACCGATCAACAGGTCGCCGTCGTCCAGGCCGTTGGACCGGTGGGCATGGCGACATTCCACCTGCATCCGCTCGATGGATGACACGGTACGATCATGGATCCAGAGCTGGCGGGGATTCATGCGGGCATCGTCGGCGATGGCGGTCGCTTCGGCCCAGATCAGTTTGGCTCCGCCGGCTCCGAAGCGGCGATAGCGGCGAAAGGTCAGATCATCGGGTTGCCCATCGAGCGTGCCATCGCAACCTTCCATGGGTTGCACGCACAACCGGTTACCCACGGTCTTGCCGCCGATGGTGATCGGCTGGAACAATGGCGACAGATCGTCCTGCAATTCGACCGACTGCCCGAGTTCACGGGCATCGGCGACGACATCGGCGGTCGACTTGTATTTGAAGTAACGTGCCATGCTGGTCAATCAACAAGAATGCGTTAGCCGCGAGGCGGATGCCGAGCGCTGTTCGGAAACAGCGCTCGACGTTGTCTCGCGGCTAATTCAAGGTCATCAATGCCGTGGTTACCGCTTCAGCGTGCCACCATACTGAGCTTCGGAGCCGAGGATTTCCTCGATGCGCAGTAGTTGGTTGTACTTGCAGATGCGGTCGGTACGGCTGGCCGAACCGGTCTTGATCTGTCCGGTGTTGAGGGCCACGGCCAGGTCGGCAATGGTGGTGTCCTCAGTTTCGCCCGAACGATGACTCATGATCGCGGTGTAGCCGTTGCGGTAAGCGGTCTGCACGGCATCGATGGTTTCGGTGAGAGTGCCGATCTGGTTTACCTTCACCAGAATGCTGTTGCCCACGCCCTGAGCAATGCCGTCCTTCAGACGCTTGGTGTTGGTGACGAACAGGTCGTCGCCGACGAGTTGGCACTTGCTGCCGATGGCGTCGGTCAGCTTTTTCCAGGTAGACCAATCATCTTCCGAGCAACCATCTTCGATGGAGCAGATGGGGTACTTGGAAATCCATTGCGACAGGATTTCGACCACGCCGTCGCCATCGACTTTCTTACCGTCGAGGTCGTACAGATTGGTCTTGGCATCGAAGTATTCCGTCGCGGCACAGTCGAGACCGATGCGGATCTGCTCGCCCGGCTTGTATCCGGCCTTTTCGATCGCGGTCATAATGACGCTGAGGGCCGATTCGTTGGTCTCCAGCGCGGGAGCAAAGCCCCCTTCGTCACCCACAGCGGTCGCGAGGCCCTTATCGCTCAGCACTTTCTTCAGGTTGTGGAAGACTTCCACGCCGGCCCGCAAGCCGTCGCTGAAGCTGGTGAAGCCGACGGGGACAATCATGAATTCCTGCATGTCCAGGCCGTTATCGGCATGGGCGCCGCCGTTGATGATGTTCATCAACGGGACGGGCAGGGTGTTCGCACCCACACCACCAAGGTAACGGAACAGCGGCAGGAAGCTGACGCGGGCGGCAGCATGGGCACACGCCAGCGAGCAAGCGAGGATCGCATTCGCGCCGAGACGCGATTTGTTCGGCGTGCCATCGGCTTCGATCATCATCTTATCGATCATCGATTGATCGGTGACGTTGAGATCGATCAGCACGTCGGCGAGATGTTCGTTGACGTTCTCGACGGCCTTACGGACCCCCTTGCCGAGGAACCGCTTCTTGTCGTCGGTGTCGCGCAGTTCGCAGGCTTCGTGAGCCCCGGTGCTGGCCCCGCTGGGAACAGCCGCGCGGCCGATGGTGCCATCTTCCAGTTCGATATCGACCTCGATGGTCGGGTTGCCCCGGCTGTCGAGAATTTCACGGGCACGGACTCCGGCAATCGCCACGCTCATTGTCTGATCCTTTGGGTCGCAACACAAAAATTCGGGATAAACTGGACCGGTCAGGGCAGAGGCTGACAGCACGCGTGAGCCAGACCGCCAACAATTCTTTCCGGTTAACGACTACTGTCTTACCAGAAATGACGCCGCGTCTCCAATCGGCGGGGCAGGGAATTTCGCCGCATGAAGATTACTCGATGCGAGCGGCGAGTTCGCGAGCCGGAATGCCTGAGAGAATCCAGCCGCCGCCGAGCAACCGATCGTCATCATACAGAACCACCGCCTGACCGGGGGCGACACCGAACTGCGGCTCATCGAACAGCACTTCCAACGCATCGCCCTGTCGTGTGACGGTGGCCCATGCCGCTTTGTGCTGATACCGAATCTGCACGAAACACCGGAACGATTCGGGTACCTCGGCGACCTGCCAATTGGTCCGATCGGCCGTCAATCCGCGACAGGCCAGGTCGTCCATTGTGCCGAGCACAACGTCACACGTTTGGGCATCAATCCGCACGACAAACCGGGGCTCACCGAACGTCACGCCCAACCCGCGGCGTTGACCGATGGTGAAGCGTTCATACCCAGGATGTTGACCCAGCACCCGGCCGTGGATATCGACAAAGTTACCCGCCGTGTGTTCGACTCCGCGATGCCGCTGCAAAAACCCTGCGTAATCCTGATCGGGCACGAAGCAGATTTCCTGGCTATCGGGCTTGGTTGCGACCCGCAGTCCGGCCTCCCCGGCGAGTTCGCGAATCTCCGGCTTCAGAAAGTCACCCACGGGGAAGATGATCTTGTCGAGCAGTTCGCGACGGATGCCGAACAGCACGTATGACTGATCTTTCGACCGATCGCGACCGCGAATCAGTTGCGGGCCCTGGTCGCTAGTGGCGATGCGGGCGTAATGACCGGTCGCAATGGCATCGGCATCCACCTGTTCGGCAAACTCCCACAGCTTGCCGAACTTCAGCCAGTTGTTGCACATCACGCAGGGGTTGGGCGTGCGACCAGCGAGGTATTCGTCGGCGAAGTAATCTTTGATACGGCCGAAGGCATCCTGAAAGTTGAGGGCATGGAATGGAATGTCGAGCGCATCGGCGACGCGGCGGGCATCGGCGGCGTCACTCGCGCTGCAACAGCCCTGCTTATTGGCTTTGGTCGAGATCACCGGCAACGCGGCCCCAATACCGGTTTGACAGGCAAAATCTTCGGTCGCCCCGGATCGCATGAAGAGGCCGATCACATCGTACCCCTGCCGCTTCAACAGCACGGCCGCCGCCGAACTGTCAACTCCCCCACTCATCGCCAGCACTATGCGTTTTGTCATCGCCGCATCATAACGCATGGGCCGCATGGGCCGTTAGTCTGACTCAATAGAGATTGATTACCGGAACACGGATCATTTCGCCGCGTTGGCCACGGCTTCCAGTGCTTCCCAGCGGGCGTATGCCGTGGCGAGTTGGGAGTGCAGCGCATCGAGTTGCTGCGTTGTCTGGGCGATGACGGTGCCATCTTGCTGATAGAACCCAGGGGCGGCCATCGCATCGTGAATGGTCTGCTGTGCGGCTTCCCATTCTTCGATCTGGCGGGGAAGTTGTTCCAGTTCCTTGTGCTCTTTGTAGCTCAGCGAGCGGGGCCGTTTCTGGGAGGGCGAGTTGCGGTCTGATGACAGCTTCCTGGTGGCCGCAGCCGCTGAACTGGCATTGGCGTCGCGCTGAGCGATCCAGTCGTCATAGCCCCCAGCGTATTCCTTAACGTCACCATCTTCTTCAAACACCAACGTCTGCGTCACGATGTTATTCAGGAACGCGCGATCGTGGCTGACCAACAGCACCGTGCCGGGATATTCGACGATCAGGCTTTCGAGCAACTCCAGCGTTTCGACATCGAGGTCATTGGTCGGTTCGTCGAGGACCAGTACGTTACTGGGTTTGGAAAACAGCCGGGCCAGCAGCAACCGATTGCGTTCGCCTCCGGAGAGAAAGCGAACCAGCGTGCGCGACCGTTCGGGAGTGAACAGGAAATCTTCCAGATAACTGATGATGTGCCGACTGCGGCCGTTGATCAGCAGCTGGTTTTGCCCGTGTGCCACGTTGTCAATGACGGACTGTTCATCGTCCAGTTGCGCCCGCAACTGGTCGAAGTAGCCGATTTCCAGGCTGGTGCCATGCCGGATGGTCCCGCTTGCGGGGAGGAGTTCACCCAGCAGCAGACGCAGCAGCGTGGTTTTTCCGCAGCCGTTCGGGCCGATAATGCCGACTTTGTCACCCCGCATGATGACGGTCGAAAGTTGGCGGACAATCGTGCGTTCGGCAGTCGCATAGCTCAGGTTTTTGGCCTGCAGCACCAGATTGCCTGAGCGTTCGGCATCCTGATGCAATTCGACCTGGACCGTGCCGACTTTTTCCCGTCGCGCTCCGCGTTCGCGGCGGAGTTGTTCCAGCGCGCGCACCCGGCCTTCGTTACGGGTCCGGCGGGCTTTCACGCCTTGTCTTAACCAGGCCTCTTCCAGCGCGAGCTTCTTGTCGAATAACGCCTGCTGTCGATCCTCGGCGGCGAGCGAGTCTTCTTTGCGTTGCAGAAACGTGGGGTAGTCGCAGGTCCAGTCGAATAACCGGCCACGATCAATTTCCACGATGCGCGTGGCCAGTTTCGACAGAAACATCCGGTCGTGAGTCACGAAGAGCAGAGTGCCCGCATAGCGCGGCAGAAAATCTTCCAGCCAGCGAATCGCCTCCAGGTCAAGGTGGTTCGTCGGTTCATCGAGCAGCAGCACATCGGGGTCGATCACCAAGGCCCGGGCCAGCAACACGCGGCGTTTCATCCCGGCTGAAAGGCTGGCAAAAAGCGTCTCCGCGTCGAGTTCCATCCGCGACAGAATGTTGTCGACCGCATGTTCCCAGACCCACGCCTGCTCCGGGTCGATCGTGTGGCTTAAAGTGTCCAGCGCGGCCCGTTCCGAATCCGCGACTTCACCATGATGTAACCGCCGATGAGCGCTGATTGCCGGACCCATCTCGCCGATGCCCGCCGCAACTTCGTCCCAGATTGTCCCCGTCAGGTCCGTGGGGACTTCTTGAATTTGCCGGGCGACACGCAGGCTGGCCGGGCGTTCCAGCAAACCGGCTTCCGGCGCGATCTCTCCGGCGATCAACCGCATCAGGGTCGACTTGCCGGTTCCGTTGCGACCCACCAGGCCGATCCGTTCTCCCGATTCGATCCGCAGGTCGGCATGTTCCACCAAAGGACGGCCACCGTAGCCGAACGACACATCTCGCAGATTCAGAACCGCCATGCGGCGAGCGCTCCTTGTAGTTTTCAGGAATTCTTGATTGACGGAGTCTACCGGATCTGTCGTCCAACGACACGCGGCTTCACTTAACCGGAGCGCTCTTACGCCGCCAGCAACCCGTGTAGGTGTTGGCACCATCGAGCGTGCGGCGGCGGTGGAAGCTGGTCAGATAATCCATGTCGTGTTCGGGGAGTTTGGGCACCGGCGCGGGTAAGACTTCAAAATCGGCATGATGGTTCATCAGTCCCGAGATGACGCCGAAATACTCCTCGACATCGGTCCAGGAATGAACTTCGCCGCCGTACTCCACAACTGTTGACAGCAGATCCACGAAGACGTCGTTATACAACCGGCGCTTGCGATGGCGGCGTTTCCACCACGGATCGGGGAAATAAACGTGGGCCCGGCGCACCGAATGGGGTTGCACGCGCGTGCGCAGAAACTCGTGGGCGTCACCCCCCACGACGCGTCCATTCGGGAACTCGCGCTTCTGGAGCCGTTTGGCTCCGCGGCGGCCTTCGGTGTAATCGAGTTCCAAGCCGAGGAAGTTGGTATCGGGATGCGACTCGGTCGAGTTGTACAGAAAGAGCCCGCGACCACAGCCGATATCGAGTTCCACGGGCTGATCATTGCCGAAGAACTCGGCCCAATCGACGATGCCGGGAATGTCTTCGAGGGTGCGAAAATAGGGGAACAGATCGCGGTGCAATTCAGCGGTCATGAGTTTTTTGTCGTGCCGGGAGGGAAAACTGGGAAGCCCAGGGATCGCGGTCCCCGGGCTTCGGGAGCCTATTTCGACAATCCCAGCCGATGAAGTCAAGCCGGTGCGGGAACCCGGATTGACCCCGATACCGATTCTACCGTAAAACCCCGCATTCTGCCGAAGTCGCCCGGGTTCATGGACTCGAACCGTGCGGAGCGACGCGGCTGGTGGGGAGATGCGGCAGGGATGCACAGTCCGCGCGGAATACGTCCGTTCGGTCGAGTCGGTTGGGCCTCGCAGCGCACGCTGCTGGTGCTCACGGCGGTGCTGTATCTCACGTGCCTGGGTTCCAACCGGGCTCTCACCGATCATGAAGCGCTCATGGCGGGTTCCGCCAAGCAGATGGTGCAACAGGGCGACTGGCTGCTGTTGCGGATCGGCGATCAACTCTGGCTCGAAAAACCGCCGTTGCCGCAATGGCTGGCAGCCATCACGGCAATCGAATTTGGTGTCTTCAATGAATGGACCATGCGGTTGCCGTTCGCGCTGACGGGGATCGGCCTGATTCTGGTCGTGACACAACTGATGTCGCGACTGCTGGGGCCGAAGCTGGGGTTACTCGCCGGGTTCGTCCAGGCGACGAGTGTCTACCAGATCAGCTATGCACGGCTGGCCGAGTCCGACGTGCTGCTGCAACTTTTTGTGATGTCAGCCATCGCGGTCTTTGTCGATACCGAACGCGAGCGCGAAGCGTTATCGGCCCGTGATCAACGTCGGCGGTTGTGGGCCTTCTGGGTACTCATCGGCTGTACAAATCTCGCCAAAGGGTTGGTATTTGGCACAGTCTTGACACTGTTGACCTGTGGCGGCTGGTTTCTGGTGCGGGGTGACTGGTGGGGATGGCGACGCTGGTTCTCTCCTGTGGGCATGATCGCCGCAGTGGTCATCGCTGCGGCTTGGCCGGTCGCGGTGGTGTTGAGTGACCCCACGGCGTTGCAACTCTGGACCGACCACACCGTGGGACGTGCCGCGGGATCGATCGGATACACAAAACCTTTCTGGTATTACGCGACCACCTGGCCCACGCAGTTACTGCCGTGGACGCCGTTCTTCGTGATCGGCCTGCCAGCGTCGTTCCGGTTACTCAGGTCGGAACCGCACGGTCCCGATCGTTTTCTGTGGTGGTGGATGCTGTCGCAACCGCTGCTGCTGAGTCTGTCGTCCGGCAAACATCATCACTATTTGATCTATGCCTTGCCGGCGTGCTCGGCAATTACGGCGCGGGGTTTGTTTGTGACGGCCGGTTGGCTGAAAGATCAATCCCGTTCCTGGACGCCAGCCCTGTGGACACTGCGCGCATCGATCGCCGTCGGTGTGGTCGCCGCCTTGGGCGTGGTCATCATGCTCCCCGAGTTTCGTTTCGATGCCGTGGTGATGGGCTGCGGTGTTGCCGGTCTGTTGACCTGGCTGGTCTATGCGATTCAACAGCGCGACGCGCGACAGGCGGCGATAGCACTAACCGCGATCTTCGCGGGCGGGCATCTTTATGCCCAGGTGGGCATCTTGCCCCGGCGAGATCCCTCGGCGGCAGACAAGGCCTTCATCATGGCCGCGAGTGCAGCACTACCACGCGACGGCGTGCTGGTGGCAGCGGGTTGTCAGGAAATCGCCCGGCACATGTTCTACGCCGATCGCCCGGTGATTGGCATCTGGAACCCCGACGACATTCCGCACAAGCTCGCGAATGTGCCTGAGTTGTACGTCATCGCCCGGGGCCATGCCCGCGAACAACTGGACCAGTGGAGCGACGTCGAGACCGTCACTCAAAGCACCTACACCCGCCGGGAATCGACTCCCGACGATCGGTACACCTTGTTTCATGTCGAACGCCATACGTTCACTGCCACGACCAATTCTGAATCGACGCACCGTTGAACCTGCGTGACCCCCGAGTGCCTAACATGCCGCCGCTGCAACTTTCTATTATCGTGCCGACGTTTCGCGAAGTCGAAAACCTGCCGGTGCTGATTCCACGGCTCGATGCAGCGACCACACAAGCCGGCATCGCCTGCGAGATTCTGGTCATCGATGACAACAGCCGCGATGGTACCGAGGAACTGTGTCAGCGATTGTCGCAGCAACATCCGGTGAAGCTGTTGGTACGGACGGATGAGCGTGGCTTATCGAGCGCGGTCCTTGCCGGGATGAAGATTGCCCGGGGTGAAGTGCTGATTGTGATGGATGCCGACCTGTCGCATCCGCCGGAAAAAGTGCCGGAACTCTATGCGGCGTTGCAGTCGGGAACGCACGACTTCGTGATTGGCAGCCGGTATGTCAAAGGCGGTGGCACGTCCGATGACTGGGGCTGGTTCCGCTGGTTGAATTCCAAAGTCGCGACACTGCTCGCCTGGCCGTTGACATCGGTCAGCGATCCGATGGCCGGATTCTTTGGACTCACGCGGCAAGCGTATCTCGAACATGTCGGCACGTTTGACCCGATTGGTTACAAGATTGGTCTCGAACTGCTGGTAAAGTGTGGCTGCCGTCAACCGACGGAAGTGCCGATTTTCTTCGCCGACCGTTTGCATGGTGAGAGCAAGCTCAGTCTAAAAGAACAACTCAACTACCTGCGGCATCTGCATCGGTTGTACGAGTTTCGCTATCGCGAACTGCTGTACTTCACGAAGTTCGCGGCGGTCGGTGCGTCGGGCATGCTGGTCGACCTGGGCTGTTTTCTGGCGGCACTCTCGCTGTTCCCTCCCGCGGTCGCACGGGGTGTTGCCATCTGGGTGGCGATGACCTGGAACTTTGGCGGCAACCGCATGTTGACGTTCCGTCACGCCCGGCATGACGATTTCTGGACGCAGTATGTGCAGTACTGTCTGAGCTGTCTGCTGGGGGCGGCGGTCAACTGGGGAGCCAGTGTCGGCATCTGGAATACGTGGCCGGGGTCGCAATCGATGCCCTGGGTCCCCGCGCTCGCCGGGGTGATCGCGGGGACCGGGTTCAACTACGTGCTGTGTCGGAAATGGGTCTTCGGTGGAAACAAACCCCAATCGACAGACGCCAAGTCCGACACATCCTCGAAGCCCCGTTCGCAGATGTTGAACGCGGCCTGATCGCTCTGATATTTCGCCTTTATGACGGTTTTAACTATGTCAGCGAATGTTGCCCCAACTGGAACATCCACAAGCGATACCCTGTTCACTTCGCGCCCCTGGTTCCGTGAGCGTGAACTGTGGGTGCTGCTGGTGCTGACACTGGCGATTTTTCTGCCTCGGCTGACGTTGCTGACCATCCGTGGGGAAGAATCGCGACGAGCCGTCATTGCCCGGGAAATGATGGAGACCGGCGACTGGATTGTTCCCCGCACGCAGGGCGTGGTGCGTTTGAGCCGCCCGCCCTTGCAGAACTGGATGATCGCCGGGAGTGCCTACCTGACTGGCGGCATGAGTGCCTGGGCCGTGCGACTGCCGGGGCTTTTAAGTACGTTGTTGACGGTGGGTGTGATCTATTGGTATGCACGGAGTCGGCTCGATAGGAACGGGGCCTTGATCTCTGGTCTGGTCTATGCCTCGATGCTGCAAGTGCTGGAACAAGGCCGCACGGGTGAAACCGAGCCGGTCTTTACGGCGATGATTACGGCGGCGCTCTTGCTGTGGCATGGGGGGCTGCTGCGAGGTTGGAAGCCCGAAGTCTACTGGACTGTGGGCGCGGCGTTTGGTGCCCTCGCCATGCTCACCAAAGGCTTGCAGGCCCCGATCTACTTTTTTGGGCCGACATGGGCCTACCTGGTACTCACCGGACAATGGCGTCAACTCCTCACGCGCGGCCAAGTGCTGGGCGCGTTAACGTTTGCCGGGATCGTCGCTGCGTGGCAAGTACCGTTCATGCTGACGATGGGTTTGCAGAACGGCTGGGAGATTTACATCTGGAATGTGAAGCTGCGATTTCATGACAACCGCACGATCACCTATGTCAAACATTTTCTCACGTATCCGCCCTCGGTGTTGTGCGGCTGCCTCGCTCCGTGGTCGTTATTTCTGCTGGCCTATGGTCAAAAAACGATCCGTGAACGCATGCAGCAGCGTAAGGAAATGGTGTGGTTCCTGGCGATTGCCATCGCGGTCTGTTTTCCCTCGGTCTGGATTCCGCCCGAAGCCCGGCCCCGTTACTTCATGCCCTTGTTTCCCTGCTTTGCGGTGTTAATTGGCGTGGCTCTCACCTTGATGAGTGAAGCCCGCGTGCTCGCCGCCGATCGGTTGTGGGCCTTATTCGTGCGTGCCGGGCGCGTGGTGATGTTCGCGGCCGCCATCGGCATCGCGGCGTGGGGCTTTAGTGGTATTGGAATGTGTCCCCCCCTGCTGGAAGCCATTGCTTATGGCATTCTCGTGGCGATACTCGGAGTCGCGATGCGGCGGGTCTCAGTGGAACCGACACTGGCGTCGGTGCGACGAGGCACGGTCCTGATGACGCTGTTCCTGGGCGTCACCTATGTCTTGCCGATCCTCAGCAATCAGGCGAAACGCAGCGAGAACCTGCCCGCCGCGATGGCCGTTGCCCAAGCGAAACTGCCCGACGATGTGGAACTCGTCAGCTTTGGGCATGTGCATCATCTCTTTTTGCATTACCTCGGCGAACCGGTGAAACTGATCGATGTGACAGAAGTCACGTTGGCCGATGCCCAGGGGGTCGATTACTTCTGCATTGAGTCGCTGCAGGGAGTACCGCCCCGGTTGCCTTTCGCCTGGACCGCAGTCGCTGCCTTGCCGATGGACCGCAACAGGCACGCGGTACCAGACCTGCAAGTGATCATTGGCCGCGTGCAGCAACCCCTTGCGGCTGTCGCGATCGACGACTCAAGCCGTCGGCGCTGAGGCGGCGCGCTCGCGTGGTTCCCGTTCCAGCAGCCGGATCAGCAGGGGCAGCATCACCAGGTTGCCCACCAGACCGCCAATCATCGCGACACTGACCAGGACGCCAAAATAGACCAGCGGGATGAAGTGCGACAGCGTGAGCACACTGAAACCCATCACCAGCGCGATATTCGCCCAAACCAGCGCCAGTCCAACCTCGGCATGAGTCTGGGAGAGTGCCGAAGAAACATCGAGCCCGGCTTGTCGAAATCGGCGGTAGCCCCACAGGTAGTGAATACTGGAATCGATGGTCAGGCCCAGTGAGACGCTGGCGAGCATCGCCGTCGCGATGTTGATTTTCATCCCCGTCCAGCCGATCGCACCAATCACCAGCACGATGGGAAAGAGGTTGGGAATGAGTAACGCCAGCCCCCACGCGACGCGCCGGAAGGCGACCGTCATCAGAATCACCAGAATCCCCGCCGCCAGTAGCGAACTGGTGAGCTGATCATCGAGCAGGCTTTCAATGAGGTATGCCAGCAGCACGAATAACCCGGTGGCTTCCGCTTCGGGGAAATGTTTGCGACCGAGCGTCTCGACTTCGGTGATCAGGCCCAGCTTGCTCTCTGCGGGTTGACGTTCCAGAGCCCGCAGCATAATCCGCATGCGCTGTTCGTCGGGATTGTACAGACCGTAAGCGAACTCTGGCTGAACCGAGTTCAACAAGTTCATGCGGGTGGTCAGCGACAGCCGTGTGAAGAGCAAGTTGGACGGTATCAATTCCAGTCCATCGGTCAGCGAAACCACTTTGGTCAGACGGTTCAATGTGGTGCGTTGTTCCAGCACTCGCAGTTCCCGCGTAAAGGCCTGGACCTGGTCCAGGTATTCATCCGTGAGTTCGGCGGGAGCGGGGAAATTGACCTCCCAGTTTCCCGCCCCTCCCAGGTTCGTTTCAAAGAAGTCGAGCGCCTGTACCACGGGGCTCTGGGCACGGAAGTTCTTGCTGAAGTCGGTTTCGACTTCGAGATCGGCCATGCCGTAGCCGCAGAACAACGAAATCCCCAGCATCGCCAGGGCGGCCGGCCAGGGGCGTTGTTCCACGAAGCGGGCTAAACGTTGCAGTTCCCGCGTCAACCAGATTTCTCCGGGAGCCGTGGCAGGAATGGATGTCGCTGTACCGAACAGAATGAGTCCTGGCAGGACACACAAGACCGTCACGAAGACTAACGCCGTCGCCAAGGTCATCATCAAACCGAAACTCGCGACCGGAGCAATGCGACTGGTCAGAAGTGCCGCGAAACCGGCCATTGTGGTGAGGATAGTCCAGAAGATCGGTGGGCCAAGTTCACGCAACGTGTTTTCGACGGCGGTGAACCGGTCGTGCTGGCGGCACTGGTCGCGATAGCGCAACGTCATATGCATCACCGTGGCGATGCCGATGATCGTTACCAGAGAATTGAGCATCGAACTGACCATGCTGAGTTCGATGCCGCTGAGGACCAGAATTGCTTTGGTCCACACCAGCGTGACCTGGACCACGAGGACCGGTAGTACCATCCAGCGCAGGCTGCGGAACAGGACCGCGACGACCAGCATTAACAGGACTGCAGAGGCCCAGCCCAGCGTGCGACCGTCGTCTTCCACATAGCGGAACATGTCGTGGACCTGAATCGGTTCCCCCACCACGACCGCGGGCGGATCGTGCTTGCGGGCCAGTTCGCGGACCAGGCGAAACGTCTCGGCTCTGGGCGTGTCGCTTTCGCCGAGTGGCAACAGCCGCGAAACAACGGCCGTCGTCTTGCCATCGCTTCCCAGCAGCAGTCCTGTCACGAGTTCACGAATGCGACTGCGGCCATACGGCGAGCGGAGCGCCATCGCCAGGGTTTGTAAACTCTCGGGATCGATGCCCGGTATCTCGGCCAGTTGCTGCTGCAGCGTGTCGAGTCGTTTGATCGCGGCGTCGGTCAGTTCATCGTCAGTCGTAAACAGGTCGGCATCGCGGTAGGCGACAATCAGAAATTCGTCGCCCCCGAATGTGGCCTTGCTGCGCTGGAACTGCTGCAGGCGAGGATTGTCGTGAGCAAAGAGCGATTCGATCGACTGGTTAAAGGCGAGTTGCTGGGCCACAACCCAGGCGCCGATGGTGATGGGAAGCGCGATGGCCAGGCACCAGCCTCGATGGCGGACCAGTCCGCTGCACACACGTTCCCAAGCCTTCAACGGTTGCCCCCGGCGCTGGAATGTCGAAAGATGCCGTGAGAAAACCCATCCGGCCGCTGTGATAAGCCTAGCTTGCGGAATGCCTACGTGACAATCGAGCCCCCAAATCCGCGTCTGACGATCGGTGGCGGGCTCGTCATCCTGCTGCTGGCCGTGGGGTTACACCTCGTGGCCGCCAGTCTTCACTGGTCCGATACGCAATCCGACCCCGATGCCTATGTCGGACTGGCGCGGAATATCGCCGCGGGTCACGGTTACTGCACACCAGGATCGACGCAGCCCACGGCCTATCGGCCACCGATTTATCCGATCTTGCTCGCCGCCGGACTGCTGACCGTCGGCTGGTGGGACGGCGGTCTGATCGTCGTTTTAAACATCGGCTGCCATCTGCTCACGATCTGTACGGTGGGCTGGTTCCTGTCCCGGCGGTCGACGTCGAGTGGGACCCCGCTCATCGGCATGTTCTTGCTCGCCTTCGATCCGCTGGCAATCCGGTACACGGTTTTGCCGATGACGGAACTCTGTTTTACGGCGTTGTCCACGATTTCCACTCTCGGGTTGATTGACCTCTGGGAACGATCCCGCTCCACAGAGAAGTCCCCTGGGCTCTGGTGGTGGGGAGTGGTGGGGGTGTTGTGCGGACTGACAGCGTTATGCCGCCCCTCGATTTGGCCGTTTTGGGGCGTGATCGGCGTGTTCCTGATTGTGCGTGCCGTCTCGTCGCGCTGCACGCGCGAGACATGCGTGGCTGCCGTGCTGTGGTGTGGACTACTAGGGCTGACGGTGTTGCCGTGGGTCATCCGCAATCAGTGGGTCATGGGCAGTCCGCTCCTCACGACCACGCATGGGGGGTATACCCTATGGCTGGCGAACAACCCCACGTTTTACGACGAGGTCGCCCGGCAACCCTGGGGGACGGTCTGGTCGCATGACAGTTTGGCGACCTGGCAGAACGACAGTCTCCGGCGGATGGACGCCGAGATTGGTACAGATGCCGGCGAGGTCGCGCAGGATCGCTGGTTCAAAGTGCAGGCCAGGCAAGCGATTGCGCATGATCCAGCGGGATTTGTCTGGGCTGTGTGCTACCGGGTTCGGAGCTTCTGGAGCCTCAGCCCGCGTGGCCCCGAGCGTGTGCAGGGGTGGTTGAGCACCGCGGTCAGTGCGTGGTATTTCACCCTTTTTGCAGCAGCGACTTATGGTGGATGGCAACAGCGTCGACGAGGAGCCGCAGTCACGCTGTTGCTCTTGTCGATCGTGGTGCTGCAAGGGGTTCATTGTTTTTATTGGACCGACACGCGGATGCGGCTGCCAATCCATCCGTGGCTGGCGATCTTCGCCGCCTGGGGCATCGCAGGGCTCCTCCGTCAGCGGTCTCGCAGTTAGACCGGGGCCCCTGGGTGTTTTGCGTGGTCTGTAGCGGCCTTGGATAGCCCGGGCCGATTTTCGTCAAAGTGTACTGTCTGTACCGACGATATCAGATCTACCGGTCGTTCCGAGCTTGGCGTCTGTGCCTACGCCTAGATCGGGGCCGGTCCAGCCGTGGTGGATGGCTGGGGGGAGTCCTTCCACTGGAAAGTGTTGGCAGCCATGGCTTTGGAAGAAACGAGCCGCAACCGACGGAAACGTCTGTGGCGATCCTTAATTCTGGGAGCCTGCCTGGCAGGTCAGATCGCGGGCTGCCGGACACCCAAACAAATTCATTACTTTGGCGAAGCCGATCTGCAGTACTACAAACAGTCGGCGACGCAGGTCGATTTTGCCCATGTTCACACGGAAAGTGACCCGGCGGTCTCGTTTTCCGATGCCCCGCCGACCGTGCGTGAACCTTCCAAACAGGAAGTCTGGGATCTGTCGCTGCAAGATGCCTTGCAGATGGCCGTGAGCAGCAGCAAGATCATGAAGGCCCGGGCGGCGTTCAAGTCGCCCGCCAATCCGCTCATGAGCAACCCCGACCGTGTCGCCTCGGCACTTGATCCGGCCTTGCAGGAAACCAGTTCAAACCCACTCCAACCCGGTGTCGAGGAAGCCCTCTCCGCGTTTGATGCCCAGTTCAAAACCTCGATGAAGTGGGGTCGCGACGAAACACTCCAGAACAACTTCTTTATCAGCGGTGGTCAGTTCGGCGGTCAAACGCTGACCAATGAGAACGCGCAGTTCCGCTCCTCTATTGACAAATATCTGGCCACCGGCGGTACGGTCAGCTTCAGTCACGACTGGAATTACACCGGGACCAATCAGAACTTCAATCTGTTCCCCTCGGTCTATCGCGGTTACGCGCGGACTGATTTTCGACAGCCGTTACTGGCCGGGTCCGGTACCGACTTCACGCGCATCGCGGGTCGCACGGTTCCCGGGTTCTACAACTACACTGCGGGTGGCGTCGTTATCGCCCGGATCAATTCCGATATCAGCATCGCCGACTTTGAGCTCAACGTGACCAACATGGTCCGCGATGTCGAGGACTTGTACTGGGAACTTTATCTCGCCTATCGCACCTACGACGCAGAACTCTCGGCCCGGAATGCGGCGCTGCAGTTCTGGCGGACCACCAAACGGCGTATGGAAGTTGGTGCGCGGAAAGGAGCCGTCGTCGATGAAGTCCAGGCCCGCGAAAACTACTTTTCGAGCCGGATGCGCGTCGAAAATGCTCTCGGAACGCTCTACGCCTCCGAAGGCGCATTGCGACGGATGCTGAGCCTGCCGGTGAACGATGGCCGGATTATTCGTCCGGCGGACGAGCCATTGTCGGCGGAATACACGGCCGACTGGCATATGGCGTTATCGGAATCGCTGGTTCGCCGTGTCGAACTGCGTCGGCAGAAGTGGCAGATCAAAAGCCTGGAACTGCAACTCGTAGCTTCGGAAAACCTGGTGCAACCTCGGCTCGATTTCATCGCCGGTTATCAGGTGAATGGCTTCGGCGACAACCTGCTGTCGTATGATGCGGATGACGGCGTCACCAATCTAGGACTCAATAGCGCGTACACCACCTTGACCCGTGGTGACCAGACCTCGTGGGATTTGGGGTTCGAGTTAAGCCTCCCCATCGGTTTACGCAGCGCCCTCGCGAACAAGCGGAACATGGAATTGCGATTGGCCAAGGCCCGCGCGCTGCTCATGGCGCAGGAACTGGAAATCAGTCATGAATTGAGCAACTCGTTCCAACTCGTCGACTGGTGGTATCAGCTCGCCGAGACGAACTTCCATCGTCGCAATGCCGCGGCGAAAGAGACCGAGGTCATCGAGAAGGAATACGAAGCGGGACGCGTCCCGGTCGACTTGCTGCTCCGCAGTCGAGCCGAGTTGGCTGCCGCAGAAACGGGATATCATTCCGCCCTGGTGAAATACAATCAGTCGCTGACCGATCTGCGTGTGCGGAAAGGCTCGCTGCTGGAAGAGAACGGCATCTACCTCGCGGAAGGGGGCTGGGAACCGCAGGCGTATGATGAGGCCTTGCGACGTGCCTGGGCCCGCAGCTACGGCATTGAATCCAAGCATTTGCGGACTGAACCCCCCGAGTTCGTCGAGGGGGGCCAGCCCGCCTGGACCGTGCCCTATGCCCCGGCGGAAACGGGCGAGATGCCCGTGATGCCCGAGGCGACGCACCCGCTGCCGCCGTCAGAAGGCCCGCTGCCGGTCCCGGAAGGTCCAGCCCGCCTGAATCCAGTGCCTGAATCCGAACTCCCCACGGCACCACCCGCGACCGAGTAGCGCCATCGTCGATCAGGGCTTCCGGTATTCGACGATCACATTGGTGCGGATGCCCCCTCGCGGCGTGAACTCGCCGACGAGCTTCATCCACCGGGGTTGGGTGACGGCAACCAGGTCATCGAGAATGGTGTTGGTAACGTTTTCGTAGAACGCTCCGTGATTGCGGTACTGCTGCAAATACAGCTTCAACGACTTCAGTTCAAAGCAGAGCTGATCCGGAATGTAGGTGATCGTCAGCGTGCCAAAATCGGGCTGGCCGGTTTTGGGACAGACCGAGGTAAATTCCGGGCAAATGGTTTCGATCGTGTAGTCGCGCTGCGGGAACGGGTTTGCGAACGTTTCCAGGGTTTGACGGAAATCAGCGGGCATGCTCGGCTTTCTGCGGTAACGGGTCGATCTGTGTGGATTCTAACCGACACGACCGCCACACCCAATTCCACTCACGAACTTTACGAGCGCGGCGACTCGCAGCCAGCCACGCGGGCTGGTAATATCGATCCTTCTTCATGACTGACCCCAAGGATTCAGGGAGCACTACCGCTCCTTTGTACACGGATATCGTCGCATGTCGGAACGTCGCATTGGTGTCTGGCTGATTGGAGCCTGGGGCGGAGTGGCCACCACCGTGGTCGTGGGACTGACGGCACTCAAACACCGTCTGACCGATACCGTCGGACTCGTCTCTGCCATGCCGCAGTTTGCGAATCTCGATCTCGCCGACTGGGATGAACTGGTGATCGGCGGTCACGAAATCCGTGATACCAATTTCGCGACGGAAGCGGCCCAGTTACACAAGCAATCGCATGTCTTCAGTGAAGCGTGGCTGTCGAAACTGGCCGATGAGTTGCAGGCCATCGACGCCCGCGTCAAGCCCGGCACATTGCATGGTGTCGGCGCGAAAATCGAATCACTCGCAGGGACTCCGGCCCGTCAGTTTTTGTCGGAAACCCCGGGTGCCGCGGTTGATCGCCTCGCCCGAGATATGGATCGGTTCCGAAAAGACAACTCGCTGGATCAGGTGATCGTCGTGAATGTCTCGTCGACGGAACCCCCGGTCGATGACAGCGTTCGCTCGCTCAACTGGACGACAGTTGAACAGCAACTGAAGACCGGTGGACCGTGTCCATTGCCCGCCAGTTCGCTGTATGCGATTGCGGCCTTCCGGCACCAGTTTCCCTATGTCAACTTCACGCCTTCAGTCGGGACTAACCTGGTCGCGCTGGAAGAGTATGCCCAGCAGCAGAACGTGGTCCATGTGGGCCGCGATGGCAAAACCGGCGAGACGCTGATGAAAGCCGTTCTCGCCCCGATGTTCGCCAACCGCAACTTGCGCGTCATGAGCTGGGTCGGCCATAACATTTTCGGCAACCTCGATGGCAAGGTGCTCGACGATCCCGAAAACAAGGCCAACAAGGTCCGCTCGAAAGATCATCTGCTGACCGAAATTCTCGGCTACAAACCACAAACCCTCGTCTCCATCGAATACATTGAATCGATGGGAGACTGGAAAACCGCCTGGGATCACATTCATTTCCAGGGGTTTCTTGGCACGCCCATGGTGTTGCAATTCATCTGGCAGGGTTGCGATTCACTCCTCGCTGCACCGCTTGTCATCGATCTGGTGCGCTTCACCGAACGCGAAGCTCGCCGTGGTGGATCGGGCATCATGGGGCATCTCTCTTCGTTCTTCAAAAGCCCCATGGGTTGCGAGGAACCTGCGTTCGCGCTGCAGTTCGAGCAGCTTCTCGCCTGGGCCAAAGACGTCAGCGGGAAGTAACGCGTCATGCGGGCCTATCTGCAACTGTTGCGCTTGCCGACCGTCTTCACGGCGTGGTCCGATATTGTCCTCGGCTTTTTCCTCACGCATCGCGGCTACGACGACTGGCCCAAACTGGTCGCATTACTGATTGCCACGACGGGTCTTTATCTGTCGGGCATGGTTTTCAACGATGTCTTCGATGTCGCGGAAGACACGCGCGATCGTCCACAACGCCCGATTCCTTCCGGTCGCATTTCACGCCGGACGGCGGTCATGCTCGGCGTCATTCTGATGACCGTTGGTGTTGTGGCCGCCTTCACCGTAGCCGCGCAAACGCGGTTAGTCTCAGTGCTGCTGGTCGCGTCGATTCTGGGTTACAACGGCTATTTGAAGCGGACACCGTTGGGGCCCGTTGCGATGGGCCTGTGCCGCTTTTTCAATGTGATGCTCGGTGCCAGTGACTACGCCTGGTGGAACCACGGATCGTTCTGGGCGAGACCGCAACTCGTGGTCGCCGCAGGACTGGGAATCTACATTGTTGGCGTGACGATTTTCGCCAAGTCGGAAGCGACCACGAGTTCCCGTCGATCGCTGCTGGCCGGACTCGGCGTGATGGATTTGGGATTGGCGATCCTCGCCGGTTTCATGGTGTCACGACCTGGGGAAGGGCGGGTCGAATTGAGTCTGATGCTGCTGGGACTGATTGCCGCCTCTCTCAACGGCCGGGCCTTGCGGGCCATCGCCGATCCCACTCCCGCCGTGGTGCAGGGGCTGATCAAACTGTTCCTGCTCAACCTGGTGACGATTGCGGCGGCCGTCCTCTACTGGCACACCGGCGATGCCATGCTGGCCTTTGCCGCGGCCTGCCTGGTCATTCCGGCCATGCTCATCTCGAAGCTGATCTCAATGACCTGAACGCCTGGAAACCGTCGGAAATGCCGGTTCCTGAGACCAAGTTCCTTCCGGGGAAAATGCATCCCGCAAACATTGGCCCCATCATCCCTTGGCGGAAGTCTCCCGAGCTTGCTAAACTGCCCACGCAGTCAGTGACTGATCGCACTTGGCACTCGTAGCTCAATGGATAGAGCATCGGTCTTCGGAACCGAGGGTTGGGGGTTCGAGTCCCTCCGAGTGTACTTTCTTAAAGCACAGCGAGCAAAGACTTTAGCTTGCTGACCTTGGATGCAGACAAGACGGGCTTTGCTTGGCATCGCCCCAGTTCCCCCCCCACGAATTCGGTCTGATGATGGGGCAGAGCTTCGAGGCGATCTCAGCGGCGGCCGCTTGAGCCGATCGCATGGCACCATAAAATCGCTGTGTTGTGGCGAAGTCGGTGTGCCGCATCACCACCATCAGCGTCTCGGCTGAGACACCCGCATCGATTACCCGCCCCGACCACTTTCGGAGTGGCGTTGAGCAGGCGCTCAAATTCCTCCGAAGTAATCGGCCGACCTTTCATCACATCATCGGCATCAAGCTTTTCGATCCGTGGCGCGCGATCAATCCACTTGTGATGCTGACAGTACCGCACGAACGCCATGACGCTGGCCATCGTACTATTCACCGTGTTGGGGGATCGCCGATCGAATCGGCATTGATCCCCGCCCTCGTCCTCGCGGGCCCTCGCTCCGTCTCCCGGCTGCTCCGGATCGTTCGATGTAAACAGAGACATCCCACAACACCCGGCAACGACCCCGCCGCCGGTGGACGTGAGACAGCCTCAGTCGGCCGCGTCGGGATTCACCTGGAGGATCCCAAATCGCGGCCACCAGCAGCGGCACATCGTCTGCAATCGCATTAAAGCCTGGTACGTTGCCAACAGCGCCGGGACTATCGATTTCATGGACAGGGCGGTTAGCGTGCTTTGATGTCGTAGCACAAGAGGAAGTCCTGATCACGCACATACATTTTGCCGTTGGCGATGACCGGATGGGCCCACGCGGGTAGACTGGTGCGCTCAGGTTGTTCAAAGCGGCCACGTTCGATCAGACCCGTTCGCGAAGGCTCAATCAAGAGCATCGCGCCCTGTTCGCTGCGCAGATAGAGTCGTCCGTCCGCTAAGGCCAAAGAGCCTTTCGGTGCCTGACGGTCGCGCCAAAGGAGCTTGCCAGTTTCAAAATCAAGGCAGGTCAGGAAGCCACCTTCGTTGCCGCCGTTGGCACCATACAAGCAGCCATCAACGACGATCATGCCGCCGTGATGGTTCTGCATCGTCGAAGTGAAATAAACTTCGCTCGCCGTGATTTCGCCGCTGGCCTCTTGGGTCAATTTGACCGCTCCACCGCCGTTTCCATAAGCCGAAGCGGCGAAGATCAGACCGTCCTGGAAGATCGGCGTCGAGCAATTGATTCCCATCGCGTTGGCGGCGCGGTTGTACTGCCAGAGGAACTTGCCATCTGTTGCTGACACACCCATGAGCGCTGTCGAAGTCAACTGCACATACTGCCGTTGTCCTTCAAAGTCGATCGCGATTGCCGAGGAATAGGCGGCTCCCGAACGCCCAAAGCCACCTCGGCCACCACCAAATCCACCCCGACCGGGAACCCCCCCCGCACCACCGCCGAAACTGAAAGATCCAGCACTCATCTGGCCTCCCTCAAAACCCTGATCTGGTTTCCAGACTTGGCCGCTGCTGTCCGTAAAGGGTGTGGACTGACCCGCCTTGATGCGAACGGTCGCGGATTCCGGGGCATCCTTGAATTGCGGGATGATTTCAATCGCCTTAATCGCCGGGTTCTCGACTTTCGCTGCGAATGTGATGCGGAGTTCACCATCGGTCACTTCCACGGGAACCGATTCGATATAGGCCTTCCTGAGTCCCCCGGCCTTCTGTCAGATGTCGAAGTCCTTGAATTCCTGATCCTGGACGGTGAAGGAAAAGACGCGCTGCCCGGCTTCGGTCACACGTTCATAGGTTTCCGCAAAATAGAGCTTGGCGAGATATTTTCCGTTGGGGAGCTGCTGCGAGAACCCACGCATTCCCCAATGCTCGCTCGCGAACAACCCTGGGTCTTTTGTCCCTGTGACCGCGTTCCCGGCAGCAGGCTCGCGTCCACCGGAGGCATTAGGCCGACTGGGACGATTGGGAGCATCGGGGCTAGTTCCGGCGGCTTGAGTCGGCGCAGAGGGCAAGGCACTCTTCCACAAAGTTTCGCCGGTCAGTTTATTGAGCGCGACCAGCGTGGCATCCGCGCCACCAGGCGTGCAGATGAGTTTGTCACCATCCACGAGCGGAGATTCGCGGAAACTCCAGGCAGGGATCGAGCCGCCGAAGTCTTCCGTCAAACTTCTCTGCCAGGCAATTTTCCCATCGCTGACTTGCAGGCAAGCCACCCGACCACCCATGCCAATGACGTACAGTCGATCGCCATCGACAGCCGGCGTGCCTCCTGGTCCTTCTTTGGACTGTGGTACACGTTGCTCCACGGCTGGACCGATCGGCATCACCCAGAGTTCCTTACCATCGGACTCGGACAGAGCCCAGACAACTTCCTGGTTGCCTCGATTACTCATGCCGAAAATCTTCCCGGCGGCAACGGCCGGGGCGCTATCACCGCCGCCGAGTCCGGTAGTTTTCCACGCGATCGACGGTCCGTCCGCCGGCCATTGTTGCAGCAGTCCTGTTTCTTTCGAGATGGCATTCCGATTTGGCCCCTGCCATTGCGGCCAATCGAGTGCGGATGCCGAGGAAAGCCAACTGCATCCACCAGTGATGGAGATCGCGATCAAGAGGGAACGCTGTAAACGTGGGCGTGTCATTTCGGTTTCCTATGCTCTTGGGGCCGTGGGCAGCGTGGACTCAAAGACTCCGCTGCTCAACGATTAAACCCCGTCCCAAGCGATATGGCGTGCACTGATTCGCTGAAAGGCTTGCCTATTTCTATTGAGGATAGAAAAATCCTATCAGTAGATGTTAGTTTCATGTACTGATTCTATTTTTGGCGAGTCGCAGAGGATCGGTTCATGGCTATCGAAAACGAGCGTCGCGAGCGGATTGCATTCCTGCTCAACAACGTGGCGACCCATGAGGGAATCCACCCCACACTTGTGGATGGGGTCGGCGTTGCGCGACATTCCAGTTCATTGCCACGTACCTCTGTCGTATATGAACCGGTGATTGTGTTCGTCGGACAGGGCCGCAAACGCAGCTATCTCGGTGACCAGGTTTACGTCTACGATCCATCGACGTACTTCGTATTGTCCGTTCCACTTCCCGCGGAGTGCGAGTGGGATGCCACCCCGGAAGAACCAGTGCTCGTGCTGGGAATCAAAATTGACCCCACGATGCTGGGGGAAATTCTGCTGGCCATGGACGAACCACTTTTGCCCCAACGGGAAATGCCGAAGGCGGTCACCACACACACCCTGAGCGATCAACTCGGAGGCACTATCATCAGGCTATTGGAATGTCTGCAGTCGCCATTGGACAGCAGGATGCTGGGTGAGCAGATCGTCCGCGAAATCCTGTACCGGGTCTTACGCGAAGAGCAGGACGGCGCCCTGCGAGCCTTTGCCAGCCGGAATGGAAATTTCATGCAGATCGCGAGGGTTCTCAAAGAAGTCCACTCCGACTCCTCAAAACCTTTTTCTGTCGAAGGCATGGCAACGCGCGCAGCGATGAGCGTGGCGGCCTTCCATCACAATTTCAAACTCGTGGCGGGTAGCTCACCCCTGCAATATCTCAAGCGCATCCGGCTTGATCGTGCGAGGCGGTTGATGATCCACAACGGCTTCAATGCCAGTACCGCTGCGAAAGCTGTAGGGTATGAAAGTGCATCCCAGTTCAGCCGAGAGTACAAGCGGCAATTCGGTGTGACACCGGTGGAGGGCGTTGAACGGCTACGGCAGGCGATTGGCGAGAAACCGGCGCACCGGAGTGATTCGTGAAAGCCTCTTGTTCGGAATCAGTCCCAGGCTGAGCGCGAAGCCGTTCAGAGGTCCAGCCAGACATCGAGAGATTCCTGAGAAGATTCCCCCTGGATACACGCATTCGCATCAACCCAACCACATGTTCTCAGCGTAATATCAATGCAAAAGCCCCTGCGGAACAGGGGCTTTCAAGAGCATCCGACACGCGTAAAGAACGCACTCTCAAACTTCGGAACCGAGAGTTGCGGGTTCGAGTCACACCGGGTGTATTTTCTTTAAGCACGGCGAATAAGGCTGCTCGCATGCTGACCTCGGAGGCAGCAAGACGGGCGTTGCTTCGCCTTCCCCCCGTTTTCTCCCCAAGAATTCGGTCTGATCGTGGGCCACAAACTCGAAGGTGGCCCACCATGATCATCTGGAGTCAGCAACTCCCCATCACCAGCTCAATGTGCCACGACACCTCAATCCTCGTGATGAACAGGGTCGGGGCCTCCCGTGGCAACCAGTGATAGAGAGCCGCGGCCTCACCAGGCCCGGATGAAATTGGCGCAGGTCGGGTTCAACGCGACTGTGCCGAAAAAGACGCATCCGCAAGCCATTGATAAACAACGACTTGCGGATGGTCAAATGCAAACGCGGAGAGGGCGGGATTCGAACCCGCGGTAGAGTTTGACCCCTACGCCGCATTAGCAATGCGGTGCTTTCGGCCGCTCAGCCACCTCTCCGGTGGACGCATCATATCGATCAACCAGAGACTCGCCAAGTCCGAGACGGCATACGAACGTCGGCCTGTTTGAGCACCGGAGTTCGGCCGATTTCCATCACAACGAAATCGTTTGTTCGCGGTCTGGACCGACCGAGACATAGGCGACCGGCAGTTCCAGGAGTTCCTGGATGGTTTCGACATACCGCCGGGCATTGGCGGGAAGATCGGTCCAATTCTTGATCCCGGTGATGTCCTGTTTCCAACCCGCCAGACGACGGTAAATCGGTTTCGCCTGTTGCAGATCCTCGATGTGGCTGGGGAAGTCCGTCACGCGCTGCCCATTGATTTCGTAGGCTTCGCAGAGACACAACTCATCGAGATTGCTCAGCACATCCAGCAGCATCACAGACAACCGGTTCACGCCGCAGATACGGGCGCTATAACCAGCGGCGACGGCATCAAACCAGCCGCAGCGGCGGGGGCGGCCGGTAACGGTGCCATATTCGCGGCCGATTTCGCGAATGTGCTGTCCTACGGCGTCGTGCAGTTCGGTGGGGAAGGGGCCGCCCCCCACGCGGGTGGTGTACGCCTTAACGACACCGATCATGTCGTTGATCGCCCGCTGCGGGATGCCGCTTCCGGTGGGAATGCCGGCGGCGGAACTGTTGGACGACGTGACGTAGGGAAACGTGCCATGATCGACATCGAGCAGCGAGCCCTGTGCCCCTTCAAAGAGGATGTTGCCCCCGGCTTTCAAGGTGCGGTGGAGGTAGGCCGTGGTGTCGATCACATGCGGCTTCAGGCGTTCCGCCAGGCCAGTATATTCGGTGAAAATCGTTTCTGCGTCGAGAGTTGCCGCTTCACTGTCGAGCGCTTTGAGGATCTTGTTTTTATAAGCGACGATTTCCTGTAAGCGCTTGTGAAAACTCTCGGGGCGATAGAGATCGCCGACGCGGATCGCGTGGGTGCGGCTGGCTTTGTCGCGGTAGCACATGCCGATGCCCCGCATAGTCGTCCCAATCGCCCCATCTTGACGGGTCCGCTCTAACACCGCTTCTTCCGCCATGTGATAGGGGAAGATGACATGAGCCCGGTCGCTGATCAACAAGTTCTGACCGACCGGAAGGCCGCGGTCTTTCAGTGACTGCATTTCTTGCAGGAGGGCTCCCGGGTGAACGACCACGCCGGGGCCAATCACGGCTGTCACGCCCGGCCTGAGAATACCGGTCGGCAGCAGAGAGAGTTTGTAGGTTTCACCGCCGAATTTGACGGTGTGGCCAGCGTTGTTGCCTCCCTGATACCGGACGACAATCTGGTGGACATCAGTGAGCAGGTCGACGATTTTGCCCTTCGCCTCATCTCCCCACTGCAAACCGACAACAGAGGTGACTGTCACAATAGGCTCTTCAACTGGAACCAGGAATCAAAAGAAGCACGTCGCTGATACAGACGACGAACCGCCGCAGAGTCGCGGACGCCACAGTATAACGTGCCTCGAGAGGCTACGGGAGTGTTCCGCTGCGGAGATCTGTGGCCGGGCAGGGGAGTGCCTTGCCGGGGAATCGTTGGCTCAGAGCGAATAGCCCGGCAGTTCGACTTCCCGGCAGATTCTCTGTCGATCCGCAATCGCAACTCCAATGGCAATTCCCGCCGAGTTCCGTTCGTGATCCTGATCCCCACACCACATCGGGGTGGTCGACGGCATTTCGGTCTTTACCCTGACGGACAATTCGACTACGAATCACGGCCCGTTCTCTGCTGTTCACGCGGAGATCGCCGCAAATTGCCTGTCAATCCTGGTCCTTCAGGTCCATGCCGATTGAAAACGAGGTCAGGAAGCTCGCCTGACACGGTGTCGTGAAGATGGTGCTGCCAGGATGGCGGCTCAGCGTCACAGGGAAGTCCCGCGCATGATTTGCTCCTCTAGCCGCTCCGATGCGATACTCCGGCTGCGGCACGGATGGTGCGTCGCGGTTCTGTGGCTGTCAGCCCTCTCGCCCGCACATGCACAAGTTGCTGTGAGGACAGGGTTTAGCCCTCCGCAAACGACGGCACCCGCAACTTCCCGATCGGCACCTATCCGGGCGATTCGCGTCACGGGCGTGGACCCGGAGTACGCAGACGAGATTGCCCGGTCTTTCCAGCATCGCGTGGGTCAACTCCCTTCACGCCAGGCTCTGGCCAATCATGTGGAATCGTTGCTGGCGATGGAAGAGTTTGCAGACGTCCAGCCGGAATGGGAACAGCGTGCCGATGGCTGGGGCTTAACCTTTGTGATTACGCCCCGGGCACCTGCGCTACTGGTGCGAGGTCAATCGGATGATTTTCCTGCGGGTGGTCACTCGCCCGCACCGCGAACCAACTTAGCCCCGACGATGCCGGTGGCCGAAGAAGATCTGGAATCGCAGAGCGCGACTCAGACGAGCGTGACCCTGGATGAACCCCTGGCCGATGTGCGCGTCGAGGGGAACATCACCATTCCAGTTTCCGAAATCCAGAAACACATCAAAACTCGACCCGAGCGCGTCGCCACACAGATTATGATCAAGGACGATGTTGACGCCTTGACTCGAACGCGCTGGTTTGTCTCCGTTCGTCCGGTCATCAGCCGCAGCGATGCGGGCCTGGTGCTGACGTTCCAGGTGCTGGAGCGCCCGATTGTCAGAAATGTGGAGTACCGCGGCGCGGCCGAAAAGATGCGGCCTAAACTTGAGGCGCTGACGAATCTCAAAGTCGGCAGCCCGTATGACGTCAGCGGCAACATAGCCTGTGCCAGCCGCATCGAAGAGTTCTACCATGAAAAAGGGTATGCCTTTGCCACGGTGGAGCTGGAAAAGGGCCGCGACCCGAACGATCGTGAAGTGGTGTTCCAGATTGATGAAGGCCCGAAGGTTCAGGTCTCTGGCGTCGAGTTTGAGGGGAACGAATTCTTCTCAGATGCCTTGCTGGACATGAAACTTCAGACCAAGAAACGCATCCTCTGGACACCCTGGGGTGGCAAGTACGATCCTGCCACGATTCCCAACGATAAAGCCAGCGTAACCAAGTACTACCGCAGCCTGGGCTTCTTCGACATGACGATTGATCATTCGCTGAAGTTCAATGAAGATCGCTCTCTCGTCACAATTGTCTATAACATCAGCGAAGGGCCCCGCTTCCAGATTCGCAGCGTAGTGGTGATCGGCAATGACGTCATCTCGGAAGAAGAGCTGCGTCGCGACCACACCATTCAGGCGGGTGAGTTCTACGTGGAACGGAAACTCGCGGCCGATGTCGACAAGATGCGTGAAAAATACGGCTCGCTGGGCCGGCTGTTCGCCAAGGTCGATGCGGTCCCCCGCTTTACCGAAGAACCGGGCGTTGTAGACATCCAGTATCATATCGAAGAAGACAAAGTCTACCGCGTGCGTGAGTTCAACGTGCATATTGCCGGCGAACATCCGCATACACGGTCTAATCTGGTGCGTAACATCTCCCAGATTCAACCAGGCGATCTCGCCGATCCCAAGAAGATCCAGCGGACACGCACGCGATTGGGCGGCTCGGGCTATTTTGAGAACACCGCCGATCTGGCCCCGCGACTCGAAATCAGCCGCGTCGAAGATCCGGGCTGGTTGCAAGTTCATGATCTGGAAGTGGCCCGTGGACAAAGTGGGGGCGGCTTCAGCACGCCTGGTCCCTACTTCCGCGACGCTGTCTCTGATGAAGCTGCCACAACTCAAACCACGGCGAAACCTCCGGTCAACCGAACTCCCCCGGTTCCATCACAGCCCGTACAACCGCTCGTGCAACCAATCGTGCAACCTGTGCAGCACGAAGAGGTCGACATTGCGCCGCTGGTGCCGTTCTACAATCACTATGGCAAGGGCGCGGCCAACCAAGAAAGCTCCACGACGGCCGGTGAGCCGGTGATTCGTGGTCAAGACATGCTGCTGGCTCAGGGTCGCGGACCGAATCCGGAACCGCAGCGCTTCATCTACGATGCCAGCCCGCAAGGGGATCCGCTGATTCCGGGGATCAACGATCCGGCACCACTGTGGGATCCTCGGATTCCGCCCCCGGAATTCATCGATATCGACGCCTATCTCGCGGAAGCCCGCACGGGGCGGTTGATGTTTGGTGCTGGCGTGAACAGTAACTCGGGCCTGGTGGGGAACATCGTTCTCAGCGAAAACAATTTCGACATCATGCGTCCCCCCACAAGCTGGGACGACATCTGGAATGGGACCGCCTGGCGCGGAGCCGGACAGAAGTTCCGGATTGAAGCCTTGCCCGGTTCTGAAGTCAGTCGCTACCTGGTCGACTGGCAAGATCCGTACTTCATGGATACCGACATCAACCTGGGTGTCAGCGGGTTCTACTTTACGCGCTTCTATCGTAACTGGGATGAACAACGTCTCGGCGGGCGGGTGCGTCTCGGAAAACAATTCACGCAAACATGGTCTGGCTCGGTGGCGTTGCGGCTCGAGCAGGTTCACATTGCCGATATTCCGCCGGATCCTCCCGACTCGCTGGCCGAAGTGTTGGGAGACAGCCTGCTGTCGACGGCGCAATTCTCGGTCACTCATGACACGCGTGATGCGGCGTTTCTGCCAACCACGGGGCATTACGTCGAATTCCTGGTCGAGCAGGCTTTTGCGGAGTTCAACTACTCGCGCCTGGAAATCGATGGTCGACAGTACTTCACCACCTATCAGCGACCAGATGGTGGCGGCAAACACGTCCTCAACGTGCATGGCAACTTCGGCTGGACCAGCAGCGACACACCGATTTACGAAAAGTTTTACGCCGGGGGCTTTCAATCGTTCCGCGGCTTTGCTTTCCGGGGTGTCACTCCCATGGAGAAGGGGGTAGAGGTCGGCGGTCAGTTCATGTTGATCGGCAGCCTGGAATATCAGATCCCCGTCCTTGCCAACGAAATGGTCAAAGTGGTCGGCTTCACCGATTTCGGAACCGTGGAAGAAGATGTCTCGTTTGATAACTTCCGCGTCGCGGTCGGGGGTGGCTTGAGAATTCAAGTGCCCGGTATGGGGCCGGTTCCAATTGCCCTCGACTGGGCGATTCCGGTCATGAAAAGCGATTTCGATCGCGAGCAGCTTTTCAGCTTCTACATTGGGATCAATCGCTAATCGCAATCGGCTCTCGTGCATTCTCCTGATGCGCCCGATATCCTGTGGATGTCGGGCGTTTTTCATTTCCACAAGCGCCATCATTTCTCTGACAGCAAGGTCGTTTCCATGTCGGATCTCGCTTCCCTTCACCACCGCATCGATGCTGAATTTTCCTCGGCAGAGCAGCGGATCAAAGAGTTTCAGTCAACACAGTTGCAGGCGTATGAAGGCCGACAGCAACGACTGGAGTCATTGCAGGGGGTCTATCAGCAACTCGGCACGGTCTGGCGGCCGCGGCTGGAGGCGTTGGTGGAGAAGTTTGGTAACAAAGTGGAAGTGTTGCCGGTCGTGCGTCCCTCGATGCGCGAAGCCACGTTCAAGTTTCAATCGAGCCTGGCCCATATCGATTTGCGCTTCTCGGCTTGTACCGATGCCGATGTCAGCAAGGTGATCCTCAGTTACGACCTCGACATTCTGCCGATTCTGATGAAGTTTCAGTCGCATTGCGAAACGGAATTTCCCCTCGAAGCCGTCGATCTGGAAGCTGCGGGTCAGTGGATCGACGACCGCATCATCGACTTTGTGAAAACCTATCTCTCGCTGCATGAGAACAGCCACTATCTTAAAGGGGCCATGGTGCAGGATCCGATCGCTGGCGTGCAGTTTCCCAAATTTGCCGCCGCTGCCACGGTGGTGAAGGACGGCAAAACGTACTACTTCATCGGTGAAGAAACCCGGCTGGCCTTCGAGCAGCAATCGAAGTAGCACGTTCGCATTCAGCGCAGCCGCGTAGAGTTTTCGTTCAGCCCGAAAGTTCCCCCCCATGATTCGCGACGACATCATTGAACAGTTCCGCGTCCGCCCCGGCAAAAAGCTCAAGCTGAAGGATCATGATACCGGCTGGGCGCAAACCCCGGAGTTGGAGGAACTCGGCAAGGAAGTCGTCAAAGAACGGGCGCAGCAGATCCTCGCTACCAACCTGGTCGAACTCGCGGTCGCGCAGGAACTGTTATACGCCGATAATCGCTACTCCGTCCTCATCCTGTTTCAGGCGATGGACGCCGCGGGCAAAGATGGCACCATCAAACATGTCATGTCGGGCGTGAACCCTCAGGGTTGCCAGGTCTTCAGCTTCAAGCAGCCCTCGGCTGAAGAACTCGACCATAACTTTCTCTGGAGATACTCTAAAGCCCTCCCGGAACGGGGACGCATCGGCATCTTCAATCGCTCGTATTACGAAGATGTGCTCGTGGTCAAAGTCCATCCGGAATTGCTGGAAGGACAGCGGTTGCCCCCGGGCAAGCGCGGCAAGGGCTTCTGGCGGTCCCGTTACGAAGACATCAATGCGTTTGAGCAGCATCTGGTCCGCAACGGCACAGTCATCCTCAAGTTCTTTCTGAATGTCTCCAAAGACGAGCAGAAGCGGCGTTTCATGGAACGGCTGCAAGACCCGGAAAAACACTGGAAGTTCTCGCCCGCCGATCTCACGGAACGTGGGTTCTGGGATGACTATCAGGACGCCTATCAAGACGCGTTGACGGCGACCAGTACCGATCATGCCCCGTGGTATGTCATCCCCGCTGACCACAAATGGGTGACGCGGTCCGTCGTCGCCGACATCGTGACGAATTCCATCCGTCGCCTGGATTTGAGTTATCCCGAACTGACCGAAGCAGAACACAAGACGTTGGGTGATGCCTATCAACAACTGAGTTCAGAAACCTGACCGCGGGTGCCCGTGGAAGTCCAATTGCCAATTCTGAACGGCCACATTTTCTGACGGAATTCGCGAGCTTTGGGTTCGTACCACACCGCTGGAGTACCGCTGCTTGGCATTCGGATTCTCGCGGTTTAGACTGAAAGCATGATTCTTGAAGGACTCGTCACGACGCTATCGACTGCTGGGCAGGTGAATCTTGCGCCGATGGGGCCCGTGGTCGATGCGGCTCTGGAAACCTTTGTCCTTAGACCATTTCGCACAGCCGACACTTATCGCAACCTGCGACAACATCCGCAGGCGGTCTTTCACGTGACCGATGATGTCGAGTTAATTGCTCGCAGCGCGCTGCAGGGACTGGTGGATTTGCCGGCCATGCACCCCGCGGAACAGATTGCGGGATCGATCCTGGACGATTGCTGCCGCTGGTATGAATTGACGGTCACCGACTGGGATGATTCAGAAGATCGTGCCCGGGTGATGATGCGGGTGGTCCATACGGGGCGAAAGCGTGATTTCTTCGGGTTCAATCGTGCCAAGCACGCCGTTCTGGAGGCGACCATTCTGGCGACCCGGCTGCACATTCTTTCGCACAGCGTGGTGCGGGCTGAAATGGAACGCTTGCAACCGCTGATTGACAAGACCGCGGGCCCGCAGGAGTTTGCGGCCTGGAAGTTTGTCGTGGACTATCTTGAAAGTCAGCCTTGCGCAGCGTCGGATACCTCCAGCGTTTCTGCGGTTTCCTCGTGATTTCTGAGATTCTCCTAACAGCATCAAGGCCCCGATGATGACCACGCGCACCTGGATACTCGGATTGCTCAGTTGTGCTGGCTTGTGGTCCCCCATGACAAGTCACGCTGGTGACTGGCCCGGCTTTCGTGGTCCGCACGGAACGGGCATCGCCGACGCGACGGCAAAGCCCCCCTTGAATTGGAGTCGTGACCAGAACATCGCCTGGAAAATGCCCCTGGAAGCTCCGGGCAACAGCAGCCCGATTATCGTGGGCGATTATGTTTACGTGATTGTTGCGAATCGACAGGGAACGTTGTACTCGCTGCTATGCCTGGACCGTTCCACGGGGAAAGAACTCTGGCGGTCCAGCATCGCGGATGAAACTCCCGAGCCTACGCATAACACGAACCCCTATGGGGCCGCGACTCCCACTGCGGATGCCGATCGCGTGGTGGTGTGGTATGGCGATGCGGGACTGCATGCGTATTCGCATGCGGGGGAAAAACTTTGGACGGTCGACACGCCGGCCGTGCGCCATATCTGGGGTTATGGGGCTTCTCCCGTCCTCAGCGCGGGCAAAGTGTTTCTGAATACCGGTGTGGGACCACAGGCGGCGATGTTGGCGGTCGATGCCAAATCGGGTCGCGAAATCTGGCGGACACCCGAACCGGGCGGTGCAGAGGGAACGGACAACAAAGGGGGCTGGATCGGATCCTGGAGCACGCCGGTCGTCGCCCAGATTGGCGATCAACAGCAACTGTTGTGTGCCCAACCGACCCGCGTGGTGGCCTATCAACCTGACACGGGCGACATTCTGTGGTATTGCTCGGGGCTGGCGAACCTGCCCCGTGGCAATCTGGCTTATACCTCGCTGGTATTGGGCCAGGAAGCCGCGGTGGCGATGGGAGGCTACAACGGCCCCGCGATGGGTTTGCGTCTCGGAGGCACTGGCGATGTGACTGCGACCCATCAACTCTGGCGAGACGGCATGAATAACCCTCAGCGCATTGGTTCCGGAGTCATCGTGGGCAACGCCGTCTTCATGGCGAATGCCGGGCCCGGCATCATCGAGTGCTTCGATCTATCGACGGGAACCGAGCATTGGCGGACACGGCCCGAATCCGGCGGCAACTTCTGGGGTTCGATGGTCCTGGTCGATGGGCGCATTTACGTCACCAGTCAGGACGGGACCACCGTGGTGTTGGCTGCCGACGAGCGCGAGTTCAAGCTGCTGGCCGAAAACCGACTGAATGAGCATTGCAACACCACGCCGGCAATTGCAGATGGAGATCTGATTCTACGAACCGATGCCCAGATCTATTGCATCCGGGAACCAGCCCAGTAGCCTCCGCCGGGGAAACTCCGCTTGCGTGAACACAGGGAATTGAGCTACATCTCGCGCTCACCCGATTCACACATTTTCGTTCTCAGCTCTCGCGGGCCACGGCGGAGCCCCACGCATGACGGATTCCACTCCTGTATCGCGGCGCGCCCTGATCCGCACGATCGCGGCCAGCGCCCTGGGCAGCCCGTTGATCGGCTGCGGCACCATTCTCTATCCCGAGCGACGGGGACAACCCGCGGGCGATTTCGACTGGAAAGTGGTCGGGCTCGACGCCATCGGACTGTTGTTCTTCTTCGTACCCGGGGTCGTCGCGTTCGCCGTCGACTTCAGCAATGGCACAATCTATCTGCCCCCCGAAGAGTGTGCCGGTCAGATCGAAGCCACCTCAGAACAACTGACGGAAGTCAGCCTGCCCGGTGATCAAATGGATGTGGTGACCATCGAGAAGGCCGTCTCCGCGCGGACCAAAAAAAGTGTGCGTCTGGAACCGGGAAAGTACCAGACGCACAAGCTTGTCAATCTCGCACAGTTCTGGCAGGTCAGAGACCGTTGCCAGACGAGCTGAGTACTACTCTTCGCTCTTGACCAACCGTGCGGGTGGCACGGCGGACGCGATCTTCACGAACGCGGCTTTCAGTTCCTCTTCCATATCGCTGGCGGACATGCCCCCCGGCACGTCGACCCAGTAACCATTCCCCAGCCAGGCCACGGCTTCCAGCAGGTTCCGATCGGCGTCGTTCCCCACGCTGATGGCATGCACGGTGTAGCCTTTGTCGACGGCGTCTTTCACGTATTTCAAGACGGCCGTTTGCTGCGAGTTGGATGTGGAGTAATCCGAAGACCCGTTGTTGTCATAATCAAACAGTTCGCTCCAGCTCCAGCCGTTGGGCAAGTTGCCAGACTCACCGGCATCCAGGGTGTTGGAGTTTCCGTCGGTCATCAGAATAATGGCCGGACGCGATCCCAGGCGCTTATTCTCGTCAATCAGCTTGATGCCATCCTTCAGGCCCCCGCTCATGTTCGTAGAGAAGGAGTAATGGGCCGCCTGCTTGTACTTCATCAGGTTGTTGACGGCATCGTAATCGTTGCTCAACGGGGTTGATGACAAATTGACGTTAGGGAAGGCTGAATGAGAACTGCTGCTGATTGTGGTTTCAATCCGGTGACTGGTGTCGTAACTCACCATGCCCAGGTAGTCGTCGAAACCCAGGTCTGACAGGAAATCGCAGAGGATCTCGTGGCCTTCCTTGATGGCATGGAAGGGGTAATGCTTGGTCTTCCACAACTCGGGTGTATCCGCGAAAGACGGGCGTTTGCGCATGAGATAGCTGACAAACGTCTGGCCGCCGAATTTGTGTCGGACACCGTAGTCATCCAGTTCTGTTGTATCGCGCACATACGAGACGAACTCGTCCCAACTGCCGCCCGGGTAGGGGTAGGAGCCCAGCCCGTAAGTATCTTCGAGGGCATCACCATCGTATTCCACCTGAGACAGCGTCCAGTTTTGAGACGTGCTGCCCACCTTTCGGACGGTGATCTTGGCGTATTTAATGGTCTTGCCAGAGTTGGACCCAGTGCCCGACCAGGTACCTGACGTGGTTGTATTGTTACTGATACTGAATGTCTGGCTGGAACTGCTCGAAAAATAAATCTGCACAGATTTGATTTTCGTGTTGGTGGTCACATAGACCGACGAGCCTCTCCACTGCACCGTGGCACTGGCACCGGAAGTTGAGGAACTGCTGGAGATATACCCCGGAGCATAGGGCATCGTCCCCAGGCCCGTGGGCTGCAGATCGTTGTAGACCGTCAACATGTTCTCTTCGAGCGTGGCTTGCGGTAACGGGTCGGTCACTTCATCGGTGAAATAACTGTCGAAGTTCATGGACCGCGAAAAGTCGTGGACCACGACGATGTCGCGCGGCTCGATGTAGGCGATCGATTCCGTGGTCACCGTGGTCCCGGCATCGCGAAACATCCCCGTGAACAGGCCGGGAATGCGACCATCAGGAGCCGATTCGTCTTCGTTATCGCGACGGGCAATGACCTTCACGCAGTTCACCTGAAAGCCCGCGGGATTCCAGTCAAAGGTGTAGTTGCCTGACTCGTCTCCCGAGCGGCGGCCAAAGACCACGTCTTCGCCACTGTTGATATAGACATTGTTCAACTCCGCCACTTCCACGGCTTTGGCACGCGCCTGCTGCTGTGCATAGGTGAAGACATCGGAAACGCTCTCACCCGCGTTGGAAATCGCGTAGGTGATTTCCATGGCGGCTGCGAGCGCCGCCGCATCGGTCGCATTCTGCATTTTCGTTTTGGTGAGCGAGATCATCCCGCTGTCCACGGAAAATGCGACCAGCGTCATGATGGCGGCGAGGCACACGGCCGCCACCACCAGAAACACTCCGCGTCGAGCCGACGTGGGCGGTATCCGCAACCGATGTGCGGCCAGCCAACTACCTGTTTTCATAGTCTCTCCTTAGTACGTTGTGTCAAGTGCTGAGGGCTAAGTGTTGAGTGTCAAGTGCTGAGGGTCAGGGGGCAGGGATAGGAACCAGTGTTAAGGGTCTCTGATCTCTTCGCTCTCAGCCGTTGACCCTGAGCCTGTTATTAGTTGACCAGCATCGTGCGGCCTTTGCGAAAGACGATCGAGGCTTGCATTTGTTCGTAACTGGCCGTGAACGTACCCACCGAATCGATGGCCGTATAAGGCACATTCACAGAGATCCGAAAGAGTTCGAGGTCGTTGTCAGGATCGGAAAGATCAAACGGGGCCGAACCATCGGCGGTGGTAATCGAAATGGTCATTTCATCGCCTGGCAAGCCTTCGGCCTTCAATTGATTGCGAATATCGGCAATCACTTTGGAATTCACGTCCTGACCGGCTTGCAGACGTTCGCTGGTATCCATCGAGGCCAGTCGACCCGCCTGACGCACCGCGGCATACAGCGTGTGCGAGGTATCCACATTGAACGAAGTCTGGGCCGCGGTGAGCACCAGCACAACAAACACGGGCGCGACCACCGCGAATTCCACGGCGGCGGCTCCGCGACGCTGGGAAACGGCTGGCAGGGACTTTCGGTTCTGTTGCATCGTCATTCACTTTCACTTCAGGCTGCGGTGTGCCGCACTACTCGTGCCTCATTGCCGCTTGCGTGGCGATGGTTTTGCCTTGGATCCAGAAGGGCGGCAGAATAGCCACTTCGTCGTAAGGAATTTCCGCGCGGACAATGAAGCAGTCGCCCATTTCCGCCTCGGTTAAGTTGATGGTCGGCAGCGAGCTGACGTTCATGCTGCTCGGATTAAAATCGGCCGAGTCAAAGACACTTGCATCGCGCACCATGACCGTCAGTAGACTCGGGTCAATCACCGCACCGGCGATCTCACGGACGCGGCTTTCCACCTGCGATGTGGTCGAGCTTTCAAAGCTCCCCAGATGTGCGGCCCGACGGACAGCCGCTTGCATGGTGTGCCGAACCAGACAGAAATGGCCAAACTCCAGAATGGCCATGAGAAACAGCACAAAGACCGGCATGATGAGCGCCACTTCAACAGTGAGCGCACCTTGCCGACATTGATGTGTAGATGACTTTGTGAGGTAGCGACTGCGCATAAAACAACCATCCCTGGTCAGCCACGGCGAGGGGGTATTCCGCCTGACTCTGCGTAACGCTAGGTCACAATCCGCAGGATGATGAAACGGTCAACTGGACGGTCACGATTTTCTGAGAGGCCGCGTGGCAGATTTCCGGTTCTAGCGATTGTGCGGGTCGTACAATCCGCGACACAACCAACTGACGCGGCGGAATTCACGGTGACATCACGAGTGGGTCACGTCCCTGGACGATGAGGTATTCCTGCCCGCCGGTCAGTTCCTCCCAATGCTGGGTGCTGCCATCGGGCCAGGTAATCTGCACGTGTCGCGCTCGGTCAGCAGTGCCCAGGCCCAACACCAGTTTGCGTTCGTTGGAGGCCTGATATCCATCTCCCGCGACCATTTGTGAGACGATCTTGCGGTCCTGGCATTGGAATTCGATCCGCGTGCCAATGGCATCTCGATTGGTCGTCACCCCGTGCAAGGTCAGCGCCAGGAAATTGCCGCCGGAAGGTGTCTGATTTGTGACGAGTGCCGCGGGGGTATCCAGGTGGGAAATCGCCACATCGTCCAAGCCATCGCGATTCCAGTCGAGCCGCGCCATAGCGCGCCCCAACTGCGGTTGGGCAAACCAGTCGCCTGAAGATTCCGCGGGGAGTTCGGCAAAGCGTTGCCCCTGGAGATTGCGAAAGAATTGCGGTCGCATGCGATAGGGCGTGCCCAGATGCGAAAAGTCATCGACATGCCCGTTGACCAGCATCAGATCGGGCCAGGTATCGAGGTCGGCATCCAGGAATTGCGTGCCGAATCCCAGCATCAGGTAACTCAGTTCCCGCAATTCATAAGCCGCTGTGCGGTCATTGAAGAGCAGGGGGGCCTCCTGCAGGTACAACGTGTTCGCTTCGCGGTAGTAGTTGGTGATGAACAAGTCGAGTTGGCCGTTGCCATCGGCATCGGCACACGCCACCCCCATGCAGGCCTGCGCCCTGCCATCGCGATCAAAGGCCAATCCCGATGTGACGCCGAGATTGGCGAAACGGGGTGCTGGCGAACTCCCTTCCGGAACCAGCAGGAAGTTCGCCACCGCATCGTTCGCAATGAAAACGTCCAGTTGCTGTTGCTGATCAAAGTCGGCCACCAGCACGCCCAGTCCGTTCCCCAGAGGAAGATTTAATCCCGCGGCGGCTGAGATGTCCTGACAGCGTCCATCACCCGTATTCAACCAGAGTGCATCGGGTTCGCCTTCAAAAATCGTCGGCACGCAGGCCCGGGGAACCCCGCCGCTTTGACAGATCTGCGTGTAAACTCCTTCGCCTGTCAGATAGTTCACGTCATACAAATCGGGATGACCATCTTGATTGAGGTCGGCGATGGCCACGCTGGTGGTCCAGGCTATTCCGCCCAGGCCCACGTCGTCTGTCGCGTTATGAAAAGTGCCATCACCCCGGTTCAGAAAGAGAGCATTGCGGCCGATGTTTGCGACATACAAATCGGGAAAGCCGTCGCTGTCAAAGTCGCCGACGGCGACCCCCTGGCTGTAGTGACCTTCATGGATTCGGGAGTACTGCGTGACATCACTCCACTGTTGCCCCTGTCGATTACGAAACAGTTGATCGCGGTAGCTTTCCGCATGGTCTCGGGGCGGCCACACGCTGCCTTGAGCCATGTGCAAGTCGGGCCAGCCATCCAGATCGAAATCGATGACCCCCACACCGCCCCCGGTGAATTCCAGCATCCGCATGCCTTCGGTTTTCGCATCGGCATCGTTGTAATACTGAAAGTGCAGCCCGGTATCGGCTGCGACATCGGCAAATTGAATGGTGGCGACCGTAGACGGTTCGGGAGTTTCCGAAGGGGCAGCAGGCCGCGTGTTCCAGGTCGGTAACGGGTGGTTTGACCAATCCAGGGTGAGCATGCCTGGCGGAAGTTGAACGGTACGTTGTGACACGGCCTGCGGCACAGCCGACACCATCTGCTCGGCACGCAGAATGATCTCTTTCGGCCAGACCCAGTCGGCATGTTGTTGCCGAGCGAACTGTGCCCATGCCGCCGCTTCCCAACCGCGACCGAGTTCGAGCAAGAGTCGCGCGACCGCCATGAGACGGGCTTCCTCGGTTGGGGTGCTATAGAGTCGCTCCAATTGTTCATCGAGCTGTTGCAGCCAGACGGCGCGCTGGGCGATGTCGGTGATCGCGGGGTGTTGCGGCTCGACTTCGCGCAAGAGTTGCCCGAGATGATAAACGGCCAGCCGATGATCGGGATCACGCTGTACGGCTTCACCAAAACAGCGGATGGCCGACTGTGGCTGGTTTTGCTCGCGCGCGGCTAATCCCTGCAAGACCCAGTAATCGGGATGACGTTGAGTTTCCGCAGAAAGCTGCGCGAGCCAGGTCGTCAGGGGCGTGAGCTGGCCCGTATGCCAAAGCCACCAGCCTTGCTGCAATTGCGCCTCGACCAGGGAAGGCCGCAGTTGCAGCGCGCGTTCCAGTAGCGGTTGTGCGTCATCGAATTCATGCGCCTCCAGTTTGGTGCGTGCCAACCCCAACCAGGGCAGGGGATCTTCGGGGGCAGACTGGCAGGCTTGTTCGATATACTCCAGATTGTGCGACAGGCGTTCAACGTTGCCCAGTAACAGCAGGTCTTGCGGTTGATATTGCCCCGCCTGAATCTGTTGCAGCAGCCACGGCGTGGCTTCCCAGCGTCGCCCCGAGAGATTCAGCACATGTCCCAGGCGTTGAATCGCGACCACTTCATGCGGCGCGCGAGTCAATACTTCACGAAAATAGTGTTCGGCCAAGCTCATGTGACCCAGATGCCGATGCAGATCTCCCGCGGAAAAGAGCGCCAGGCGAAACGATTCGCTGCCATCATCCCGCATGCGTTCGTAATAGTTGAAGGCGCGCGGGTAGTCTGCCGAGCGCGTCGCCGCATCGGCCGCCAGCAGCAGCAGATCAGCCCGCCGGGGAGATTGTTCCAGCAACTCGTCCACCAGTTGCAGTGCCTGGGAATACTGCTGATCCTGGACTGCCACTTGTGCCTGTCGCAGTTTCTCGGCGGGCGTGAGCGCAGGGGGCGACGTTCCACAACCAGCGACAGCCAGCAGGCCTCCGAGTAACGCAGACAGCAACCAGATACGCATGCGGGAAATTCTCTGTGGTCCTGGCGTGTGGGACCTGGCCTTCGAGGGATGTGGTCTCATCATCCTCGACGGCACGGTGAGAGGGAAACGAACCAACCCGAGTTTCCGCAGAAACTCGGGTTGGTTAAACGTATCACGGTCGAAAGCCCCCAGCGATTAGAAATCGCTGACAGTTTCGGTACCGTTTCGCGTGCCGAGCGCACCCCAGATGCCATATGGGGAAGGACCACCCTGGGCACCACCAGGAGCGGTCGCCGTGGGCGTACCCGCATTGATGTTGTCCGAGACGAACTTCACGGCACCATCGCCCATGAGGACATGCACGCCACCGGTATGCCGGCTGGACGCCGCCGCGTGTCCCCATCCGCCATCGCCACCGCTACTCTGGCAAGTCGGCCCATTCGGGCGCATCGCCGTGGTGAAGAAGTTGAAATAAGCCCGGCCGTCCAAGGCACGACCCCCGGGTGGACGGAAGTCGGCACGGACTGCTTGTGCCGGGTTGAACCGCTGCGGATTCGCGGGATCGAGCGTGTTATAACAATCTTGCGGAGTACCGTTGCCGGTCCCCACAACATTCAGTGCCACGCCCCCCTTGATGCTGGACACGTCCTGATCGCCAATGACGGCTTCCGCCATCATGATGGTGTTGCTGGCACCGTCCAGAGCGTCTCGCAAACCAAGTTTGCTGCGCCAGCCGAACAGGCCGCGGGTCTGATCGTTGTTGTTGTTAAGGATGTCGCCCACACAGACCTTGTAGCTCAACAACGTTGGCGATTCATTACGGTTACCGGGCAGCGTGTCCGACGGACAAATGAGTCCCGGAATGTCGACCGTCCAGTAAGCGGCACGGCTCCAGGGGTCTGCCAATCCCGCGGTGACGGTTGGCGTAGCCTGGGCATTGATCGCGTTGAACAACGGCGCTTGATCGATGTACGGCAGAATGAAGTAGGGGAAGCCGTACCGACGGCCAGTGGTGGCCTTCATCCCATCACACGATCCTGGCGGGAACTGCGTGAAGTTGTCGTGATAGTTGTGCATGGCGATGCCCAACTGCTTCAGATTGTTGCGGCATTGAGTTCGCCGGGCCGCTTCGCGAGCTTGTTGGACGGCGGGCAACAGCAACGCGATCAGAATGGCGATGATGGCAATGACCACCAGCAATTCGATCAACGTGAAGCCGCGCGCACGACTTCGAGGCGTGATCATGAGAGTCTCCTTCAGAAAAACGATAGAATAGAAGAACGACCTGCGACACCGCAGATTTCAGTGATTAGGTTAAGAAATTCAATTTCGAGAATTGTAGAAACTGTGAATGCAAGACTTGACGTGTTGATCTAACACTCGATGATCATACATCGGCAACCCGCAACCCGCAACACTCTTGTGGGTTTCGAGGAATTTCTGGAATTTTCCATTCTGCTGCATTTCGTGAGGTTTTCCATGGCTTTACTTCAAAAAGCTCAACTCTGTTTCGCGGTGACAGCCCTGGGCTGGACGCTCGCGGGATGTGGTGGCACCAATGTTCCGCCCGTGGACATGACCCCCACTGTCGAAGTTACTGGAACTGTGAATCTGAATGGAAGCCCTTTTAAGGGCGCAGGTTACGTACTTGCCGTCATGCCGACAGGAGGCAGCGGAGCCACGATGACATCGATCGGGAATGACGGGAAATTCCTGGTCTCCGCCCCGGCAGGACCGGCGGTGGTCGCCGTGGTCTCTCCGGAAAAATTTACCGAGATGCACGGTTCCACGGAAATCAATGCCGACAACCAGCAGTCGGTCACCCTTACCGCAGGTCAGGTCTTGGACGTGAACCTGACCAAAGCGCCACCCCCGCTCCCCAAGCCGTCGAAGCCTCTGTCGTCGCATGATCAATGAGTGTGGACACAACATCTGCTCGCCGAGACGCTTGCAACAAAATCACTCGGCGAGTTCGTGAGTTCTGCGAGGATTTGTTGCCGCGCGGATCGCATTTCCACAGGTGGCGGCTACTGCCCTACTCCAGACGTTGCTACACTCCGGGTCTTCGAGCATTGACCTGGAGAGGAGCACTATGACCCGTCGGTTCGTGAACACGCTCAAAGATGGCGACCTCGTGGAAGAGGTCTTTTTCATCGCGGAACGCCAGTTGCGGGCCAATCGCAATGCGGCGTTGTACCTGAGCGTCGACCTGCGGGATCGCACAGGTGTGATCAACGGCCGATTGTGGAATGTGACTGAAGTTTCGTGCGAGCCCATTCAAAGCGGAGGTTTTGCCCGCGTTCGCGGTAAGGTGCAGGTCTACCAGGGCACCTTGCAGATGATTCTTTCGCACATTGTGCCCTACGCGGCGGAGGACTTGAACCCGGCCGATTTCGAACAAGGACCGAACCAGAGCGTCGTCGCGTTGCTCGAGGAACTGAAAGCCACGCTGGGAACCATTCAGCATCCGGCGATTCAAACGGTCATTGGCTGCTTTCTCGATGACGCAGCGCTAGTGGAAGCCCTGTGCATTCTGCCGGCGGGGGTCAAGGCGCATCACGCCTATCGCGGGGGCTTACTCGAACATATTGTGTCATTAAGCCGGCTGGCGACCAAAGTTTGCGAGGTGTATCCGCAGCTCGATCGCGACCTGTTGCTGGCTGGTGTCTTCCTGCATGACATTGGCAAGTTGCGCGAACTCGCCTGTGAATCGGGGTTTGTCTACACCGATGAAGGCCAGTTGCTGGGACATCTGGTCATCGGCGTCGAGATGCTCACCGAGAAGCTGATTCTCGCTGAACAACGGCTGGGCAGTCCTTTCCCCGAAGAACTGAAGCTGCGACTCAAGCACCTCATTCTAAGCCATCATGGTTCCTATGAATTCGGCAGTCCGCGATTGCCCATGACACCCACCGCGATTGCGTTGCATCTGATCGATAATCTCGATGCCAAGATTTATGAGTTTTCCCAGGTGATCGCGGCCGACCCCAACAGCGGTTCGCACTGGACGTTGTTCCAGCCGCGTTTGGACCGCAAGTTGTTCAAGGGATTTGTCGAGTCCGCAACACAGACCGCTGGTGCAGCCAACGAGGCCAATTCCGCCTGAATGCCTCAGCGAAAGAACCCCCATGGCCGACTTCGCCGCATCGATTCTCCATTATTTCGAGGATCCGGATTCGAGACCTCTCGCGCCGCAAGATCTGGCGGACTGGTTGGGAGTGAAGAAAGCGAAGCGATCCCCATTCAAGGCGGCTATCGAGCAGCTGATTGAAGCGGGACAACTCCGCCGGGCCACCAATGGCACGATCTCAAAAGTGCGGCAGACGCCGAAGCTGGTCGGCAAGATCAAACGAACAACCAGCGGGGCCGGTTACTTTCGCCCTGGTCGCGACCCCGAGGCAGAGAATGCCGACGAAACCGCCACGCCGACCGAACCTGCTGAAGTTATTTACATCGACCCGACCGACCTGCATGGTGCGATGACGGGCGATACCGTCGAAGTCGGCGTGTCTCGTCGTCGGCGTGCCGGAGGACAGCGCACGGGTCGCGTGCTGAACATCATCGAACGGGCCCGCAGCGAGTTCGTGGGGATCTATCATGAGCAGGCCGGCCGGGGCTATGTGACCGTCGATGGTGGCGGGCTCGATCAGCCGGTCTTTGTGGGAGATCCGGGAGCCAAGGGGGCACGCCCGAACGACAAGGTTGTCGTCGAGATTCTCACTTTTCCCACGGCTCAGTCCGCGGCGGAAGGCGTCCTCACTAAAGTCCTGGGACCACATGGAGAGCCGGGCATCGACTGCCTGTCGATCATTCATGAATTCAATATTCCCGACGAATTTCCCGAGGCGGTGACCGAGGCCGCGCGCGACGTGGTGCGCGAATTCAATGAGTCGGACCTGACCGATCGGCTCGACCTGACGCATGACACGATCATTACCATCGACCCCGTGGATGCCCGCGACTTTGATGATGCCATCTCGCTGACGGAAGACTCTGCCGGTCATTGGCGGCTGGGAGTCCATATCGCCGATGTCAGTCACTTCGTGCAGCCGGGAACGCCATTGGATCGGCAGGCCCAGCATCGGGGGACGAGCGTCTATTTGCCCGATCGCGTGATTCCGATGTTGCCCGAACTGATTTCCAACGGGCTGGCCAGTTTGCAGGAAGGCCATGTGCGGTTCACGAAGTCGGTCTTCATCGACTTCAATGCGGAAGGGATTCCGACGGGCACCGAGTTCGCGAATTCTGCGATCAAAGTCACGCGGCGTTTCGCGTATGAAGAGGTGTTGCCCATCATTCAAGATCCGGAAGCGCATCGCACGCGGGTCTCCGCCAAGGTGCGGGCGCTGCTTGAGCGCATGCAGCGCCTGGCCATGACACTGCGACGGCGGCGCTTCAACCGGGGGGCACTCGACCTGCAGTTGCCGGAAGTGAAGATCGATTTTGATGCGGATGGCAAAGTGACGGGGGCTCATCGGGTCAGTCACGATCAAAGCCATCAGATCATCGAAGAGTTCATGCTGGCGGCGAACATCGCCGTAGCGACGAAATTGTCTCAAGAAGGCTTGCCGTATCTGCATCGGACACATGCCACGCCCGATGAAGGGAAGCTGCGGACGCTCGGGGAGTTCGTCAAAGGCCTGGGCTATGACGTGCAACCGTGGGTCGGCCGTCAGGAAGTGCAGCGACTGCTGGATCAGGTGCGTGGTCAACCCGCCGAGCAAGCCATCAGTTATGCGGTCCTGCGGAGCATGAAGCAGGCGGAATACAGTCCGGCTGAAGTGGGGCACTTCGCGCTCGCGGAAGATTTCTACTGTCACTTCACCAGCCCCATCCGCCGCTACCCCGATCTGCTGGTGCATCGCTTATTTGATGGACTGGTGCGGCAGGGTAAGAAGGCGAAAGTTCCGTCGCTGCCTCAATTGGTGAAACTCGGCGAGCACTGTTCGGAAACAGAACGACGGGCGGAATCGGCCGAGCGCGAGCTGATCAAGGTGAAGCTGCTGGACTACTTGAAAGACAAAATTGGCTGGAAAATGTCGGCGACCATTACGGGCGTGGAACGTTTCGGCCTCTTCTGCCTGGGCATCGAACTTCCGGCGGAAGGCCTGGTGCATCTGCGAAATCTGCCTGACGACAACTACGATTACGACGAAAAAGGCCACGTGTTGATTGGCCGTAAACGCGGCGAAATCTATCGGCTGGGTGATCAGGTCACGGTCGAGGTGTTCCGTGTCGATACTCACAAACGGACGCTCGATTACCGTCTGGTGCCCGCGAAATCCGAGGGGCGCCGAGGTCGGGGTAAAGCGAAGGGCCCAGAGCTTCCGCGAAAACAGCGCAAGAAAAACGCACGCTAAGCTGCGAAAAGTTCCTGTGGTGCATCTGCCATGCGAGTTTCAGAACTCGTCGCGGCCTGTCAATTCGATGGGTCAGTTTGCAGCGGGGTGCGAGGTCTCTATAATTCGAGGATGGCTGGCACTCCGAGAGGTGTCAGACATCGGGATAGCTTCACGAACGCCGACGGAAAGTGTTTCCTCGAATGACGACCGGGAGTGTCGAAAGCAAATCGTCGCTGTTGCAGAAACTGAACCTGACATGGGTGCTGCGACTGCTGACGTCTTCCATCGGCCGCAAGCTGGTGATGGGAGCCACAGGATTAGGGCTGTGTGGCTTTCTGATCGTTCACCTGGCTGGCAACCTGTTCATCTACAAGGGGCAGGCCGCTTACGACGGCTATGCTCACGCCCTGCATGAGCAGGAATGGCTGCCGCTCGCGGAGGCGGGCCTGTTTGCCCTGTTTTTACTGCACATTTACCTGGCCTTTGTGACCACCTGGGAGAACCGCCGGGCACGCTCGCACGCTTACAAGGTTAAAGAATCGAAACGTCAAGACCGGGTTATCGCCCCTCCCATCGGTTCCCCCAGCAACTGGATGTTTGTTTCCGGCGCGGTCGTGCTGGCGTTCCTGATCCTGCACATCGTCGACATGAAGCTGCATCTCCGCAGCGATGTGCCCCACTTTGAGGAGCACCAGGCCTTTGCCAACGCGGTCGCCGTGTTGTCAGACCCCATCAGCCGGGTGGTGTATTGCATCGGAACCCTGTTCCTGGGCTTTCACCTGTCGCACGGGTTTTCGAGTGCTTTCCAGTCACTGGGGCTGACACATCCGAAATACACGCCCACCATCAAAGTGGCGGGACTGATCTTTGCGATTGTGATCTCCGCGGGCTTTTTCGCCTTGCCTGTCCTGGTGCCTATGGTGGTGGAACAAGTCCAGCCTGTGGATACGAATGAACCAGCCGACGCTGCCGATTTGTCCCGACCGGCTCACTAACGAGCGGGGCAGCCTGCCAGACTCTTCCCTACTGATGTCCGAAGCCTATCTGAGGTAATGTATGTCCACCGTTGCGATGGAGACCTCTGTGCTCGACGGCCGCTGCCCCACTGGCCCCATGGCCAGCCGCTGGGAACAGCACAAGCAAAACCTGAAGCTGGTGGCCCCGAATAATCGCCGGAAGTATACCGTCATCGTCGTGGGCACCGGTCTCGCCGGAGGCTCCGCTGCGGCCTCGCTGGCCGAGTTGGGCTACAACGTCCTTTCATTCTGCGTGCAGGATACCCCCCGGCGAGCCCACAGCATTGCCGCGCAAGGGGGCATCAATGCCGCCAAGAACTATCAGAACGATGGCGATTCGGTCTGGCGCTTGTTTTATGACACGGTGAAGGGGGGCGACTTCCGCAGCCGCGAATCGAACGTCTATCGCCTCGCCGACCTCAGCCGCAACATCATCGATCAATGTGTCGCCCAGGGGGTGCCCTTTGCCCGGGAATACGGTGGCACGCTGGCCAACCGGTCCTTCGGTGGGGCCCAGGTTTCGCGAACGTTCTATTGCAAGGGGCAAACAGGCCAGCAACTGCTGCTCGGTGCGTATCAGGCGATGATGCGACAGGTGAGCGCGGGCAAGGTCAAGCTCTTCCCCCGGAAAGAAATGCTCGACCTGGTGATGGTCGATGGCGTGGCCCGGGGGATTGTGACCCGCGATCTGGTCACAGGCGCTTTGGAAAGCTACGCCGCCGATGCGGTCGTGCTCTGCACGGGCGGTTATGGGAATGTCTACTACCTGTCGACCAATGCCAAAAGCTGCAACGTGACGGCCGCATGGCGCTGTCATAAAAAGGGGGCGTACTTCGCCAATCCGTGTTACACCCAGATTCATCCGACATGCATTCCGGTCTCTGGAGATCATCAATCGAAACTGACGTTGATGAGCGAAAGCCTGCGGAACGATGGCCGGGTGTGGGTCCCCAAGGCCCAGGGCGATCAGCGTGCCGCCCGCGACATTCCCGATGCCGATCGCGATTATTATCTGGAGCGCCGCTATCCCTCGTTTGGAAATCTCGCCCCGCGCGACATCTCCTCGCGCGCCGCGAAAGAACGCTGCGATGCGGGTTATGGCGTTGGTCAGGGAGGCATGTCGGTCTACCTGGACTTCGCCGAGTCCATCCGCCGCGACGGGGAAGCCACCATCCGCGGGAAGTATGGCAATCTGTTCGATATGTATCAGCAGATCACGGGCGAGAACCCCTACCAGCAGCCGATGCGCATCTACCCCGCGGTCCACTACACCATGGGTGGGCTGTGGGTCGACTACAATCTGCAAAGCAATGTGCCGGGGCTGTATGTGCTCGGCGAGGCGAACTTCTCGGATCATGGAGCGAACCGCCTGGGGGCCAGTGCCCTGATGCAGGGTCTCGCGGATGGTTACTTCGTAATTCCCTACACCATTGCCGATCACTTCGCGACCACCAAACTCACCAAAGTCACGACCGATCACCCGGCCTTCAAGGAAGCACTGGTCGAGTCGCGCGGCGTTACCGAACGCCTGCTGAATACGAAAGGCCGTCGCAGCGTCGACACCTTCCATCGGGCGCTGGGCCAAATCATGTGGAATCATGTGGGCATGGCCCGGACCGCCGCCAGTCTGCAAACCGCGATCGAGCAGATCCGGCAGTTGCGGCAGGAATTCTGGGAAGATGTGCGCGTCCTCGGATCGGGCGACAATTTCAATCAGATGCTGGAGCATGCGGGCCGTGTCGCCGACTTCATGGAGTTCGCCGAACTGCTGGCGATCGATGCCCTGGAACGCGATGAATCGTGCGGCGGTCACTTCCGTGAGGAGCACCAGACACCAGACGGTGAATGTCAGCGTGACGACGAGAATTTCTGCTACGTCGCCGCCTGGGAATTTCAGGGTGTCAGCGACGCCCCGGTGTTGCACAAAGAACCGCTGACCTTTGAAGAAGTGCATCTGACCACGCGCAGCTACAAGTAATGAACATCGGGTTCGGCGGACTCGTGCCGAACCCCTGGAGTTTCCGATGATGGCATCCGCTCATTCCTCACAAGACATGCGCCTGACTCTGCGGATCTGGCGTCAGGCGGGACCACGGGCCGCCGGTCGTTTCCAGTCTTACGAACTGCAACACGTCTCGCCCGACATCTCGTTTCTGGAGATGCTCGACCTGTTGAATGAGCAACTGATTTCCCAAGGGGAAGAACCGGTCGCGTTTGACCACGACTGCCGTGAAGGCATTTGTGGCACCTGCGGCGTGATGATTAACGGCCAGCCGCATGGACCACAAAACCTGACCACCACCTGCCAGTTGCATATGCGGTCGTTTCACGATGGCGATGTGATTGTCATCGAGCCGTTCCGGGCGAATGCCTTTCCCGTGCTGAAAGACCTGGTGGTCAATCGCTCGGCGTTTGATCGCATCATTCAGTCAGGCGGATTCGTCTCGGTGAACACGGGAAGTGCTCCGGAAGGTAACGCGATCCCCGTGCCGCGTCACATGCAGGAGAAGGCGATGGACGCCGCGTCTTGCATTGGTTGCGGGGCGTGTGTCGCCAGTTGCAAAAATGCCTCCGCGATGCTGTTCACGTCGGCGAAGGTTTCGCAGATGGCCTACCTGCCGCAAGGCCAGGCCGAGCGGTCACAGCGCGTGTTGAAGATGGTCGCCAAGATGGACGAAGAAGGCTTCGGTGCGTGTACGAATACCGGGGAATGCGAAGCCGCATGTCCGGCCGGCATCTCGCTGTCAAACATCGCCGTGATGAACCGCGAATACGTGCGGGCCCTGCTGACGTCTCCGGAATAACTGCGTACTTTGAACAGAACGGATGCTGGGATGTCTGCCCTGCTGCGCACGCCGCTGTACGACTGGCACAAGGCCCACAATGGCCGCATGGTCGAGTTCGGCGGCTGGGAGATGCCGGTGCAGTACATCAGCATCGTCGAGGAACATCACGCCGTCCGCAAAGCCGCCGGGTTGTTCGATATCAGCCACATGGGACGGTTGGACTTTGGTGGCTCTCAAGCCCGACAGTTCCTGAACCATCTGGTGACGAGCCGCGTCGACACCATGAAATGCGGGCAGGTGCGGTATGGGCTCATGTGCCGCGACGATGGTGGTATCCTCGACGATGTGCTGGTCTATGCTCATGACACGGCAATGGGCCTCGTCGTCAATGCCGGGAATCGCCTGAAAATCGTCGAGTGGATTGAACAGCATGTCGGGGCATTTGATTGCCAGTATGTGGATCAGACGTTGTCTTCCGCCATGCTTGCCGTGCAGGGTCCATGTGCCTGCGAGGTACTGAAGCGGTTAACCGACGCCGATCTCGCGAGTTTGAAATACTACACCTACTGTCCGGCCAAAATTATGGGACTGGAAGTGTCATTGAGCCGTACTGGATACACCGGCGAAGATGGTTTTGAATTGATCCTGTCCAACGGTGCTGCGGTCCTTGCCGAGAAACTTTTGGAAGTGGGGCAGGAGTTTGGCATTCAACCCTGCGGCCTCGGGGCGCGCGATACCCTTCGCCTCGAAGCCGCGATGCCGCTCTACGGACATGAACTCTCGGAATCGATCGATCCGCTCACGGCGGGTCTCGACTTCGCGGTGAAGCTCGACAAGCCCGATTTCATTGGCAAACAGGCCCTGGTAGAGATCGCGAAGAAATCGGATCGACGTGTGCGTATCGGACTGCAACTGGCCGGTCGTCGCATCGCCCGCGAAGGCAGCACCGTGCATCGCGAACACCAGATGATCGGCGAAGTCACCTCGGGGACGTTTTCGCCCACACTGGAACAGTCGATTTCGATGGCCTACGTGACCCCGGAATCCGCGACACTTGGAACGACAGTCGAAATCGACATCCGTGGCAAACGCGAAGCCGCAACCATTGTCTCATTACCATTTTATCATCGAACAAAAATGTAACTGGATCATTCACCAAGACCGCCACGCGGCGGTGACGGCTTTTGGGAATGGCGGTAGAAACGCAGAGTACGCAGAGAGGCGCGGAGAATTCGGAATTTGAGAACACGCCTTTCCTCTGCGTCTCTCCGCGTACTCTGCGTTTCAAAATCCCTGAGTCATGTGATTCGTTCCACAGCAAACACAAGAGCACGTCAAACGCAAATGTCCGCCACACGGCGATAGCGGCTTGACAACCCTCAACCATCTACTTTAGACCATAGACCTTCTTCCCATGGCCGACCGCGACTACTCCCGTTTCCAGCAGAAGGCGATCAAGCGGTACTACGACAACCGCGATCAGCTCGATGAACAACGCCTCAGCGAACTGGTGGCGAACCTCTATCTCGCCGAGGGCAAGAAAAAGGCCAAGCTTTGGGAGACGGCCCGGGAACTGATGGGCCGACTGAACGTACCTCCCTCACGCATCGAACACGTCATCAAAACGGCCGACCCCGCGATCCTGGCAGAAGTCGTGAAAGACATCGCCAAGGGGCTGATCCGCCCGGCTCCGAAGAAGCCCGCAGAAAGCCCGCCGCCTCCTGCCGAGTAGTTCGCAGTCACTCGACCGGCAGCGTCTCGCTGTCGCGATAGCGGGTCGCGATGACGGCATAAATTGCCGCGACGATGAACATTGTTCCGCTGGACGCCAGAAACATCGTCTGAAATCCATAACTGACGATGAGCTGCCCTAATGCCGGGGCAAACAGCACCGAACCGAAATCGATGAATCCGAGCGTGATCGCCGTCCCGGACCCACGGGCTTCACGGGGAAAGCTCCCCGCACCCAGCGAGACCACGCCGGGAAAGAGCAGGGCATGCCCGAAGCCGCAGAGCACCGAGGGCAGAATCATGTGCCATGCTTCGCTGCTGTAGGCCAGCAGAAAATGTCCCACCGCGTGACCGAGCACGCCCCGCACCAGCATCCAATGCCGGCCGATGGTTCTTCCCCAGTTCTGCACGGCCAGACGAAAGGCGAATGCGGAAATCGCATAACCTGTGAAGAACGTGCCGATGCCCTCGATGTGTCGACTTGTGGCAAACCGCGTGAGGAACACGGTGGTCACGGAGATGCCGAGTCCCATCACCAGCGCCACCAGCACCACCATTCCCGGCCAGTGCCGCACCACCAACCGGAACGCGGGGGGAGAGGGGGCCGCGACCGTGTGCCGTTGTCCGTGGGTCAACGTCAGCACAATCCCGAAGTAACACAGGCCCAGTGTTGCCGCCGTACCGAACAGCACCAGAAACTGCGGTCGACCATCGGGCACGATGCGCAGAATCAGATCGCCCAGGTTCGATCCCAGCACCATCCCGATGAAGCCACTGCTCCCCAGATTGCCGATGATTTCGGTGCGGCGATGCGCGGGGACATGGTTCTGAATATGGGTCATCGAGCAGGCAAACATGCCCGTCAGCCCGACGACGAAGGCCATCCGCGCCAGATACAACCACCACGACAGTTCGTGTGCCAGCAAAAACAGCAGACACCCGGTGATGTACAACAGAGAACACAAGGTCCACATCCGCCGGGTGCCGTAGTCGTCAATCACGTGCGAGGAGCTGAGCCGGATGACGACCGAGACCAGCAGTCCCACCGCGACGATATCTCCCGCGACGCGTTCGCTGCCTCCGAGGTAGTGGACGAGTTCCGCGAAACGGAACGTCAGCGCGTTCGCGAGCACGAGAATGGTATTGGCGACATACGCCAGCCAGAACGTGCGATCATAGATCGACGGTTCGATGACAGCAGCAGTCGGGGCGGATGAAGTTGTGGCGGTGGTCATGGTCGCGGGGTCCGGCAGCAGTTTTCGCCGGATAATCAAGCAGGCAGGTTTGGTACTCTCAGGGAGCGAGGTCGGGGCAGAAGCGGCTTTCAATAATTATCTCATGCCTTGAGTCAAGTGTTGAGTGTCAAGAGCCCAGTGAAAATCACCAGCCATCTGGGCCTCTCTCTGACACTTGGCACTGAGCACTTGACACTTGGCCTGGCATTCAAAGACAGGCTCTTCGTTCAACCTCCATAAGCACTATAACGCTGCAAACCACGTTCCAGCACCCAGCGGTTCAGTTGCCACAGGATCAACACCCAGCCGATCTCGAAGGCGATTTCCTGCCACATCGCGGCCGGAGTGTAACGTCCCAGCAGTATGGCGGCGGGCACATAGGCCAGATACTTAAACGGCAGCCACAAAATCACATCGCTGTACGGTGCGGGGAGCCAGTCGAGTGGCAGCATATGCCCGGAAAGAAAGTAGTTCAGCAGCATGTAAACAAAGACCAGCGAACTGACTTCGAGATACCAGAACGCCATCAGCCCCATGAGCGATTCAATCAGAAATCCGACCAGAAACGATAGCAGCAGCGACAACACTACCGCCAGGAAGACATCCCAGCGCGGCCAGCCAGCGAAATAATCCCGGCACAACCAGAACACCAGCGCAAACGGTCCCGCGGCGATCACGTAGTACACCACCTTGTGAGCCACGCGGCTCCACAACAGGTAGTCCAGCAGGTCAATCGGCTGCGTCAGAAATTTCTTGATCGAGCCTTCCCGCACATCCCGCGCGATCCCCGTCGTGAGACCCGGCATGCTGGAAAAGGCACGGCCGAGCATGACCAGCAGGTTATACGCGACCATATCGCCGTACCGATAGCCATTCAGGCTGCGTTCGTCATTGCCATCAAATGTGCCATAAATGGCTCCCCACAGGAAAACCTGCGTTACGATGGGGAGAAACCGCACCAGGGTGGCGAACATAAAATCGGCACGATACGCCAGACGCTCGGCGATGCTGGTCTTCAGAATGTACCACTGAATGCGCCAGGTCATCTCGACTCGATCGCAGGAAGTGCAAGGTCCACGGGTTGTTCCGCACAGTCATCGCTGGTAAAGAACTCGGCAATCACCTCTTCCAGTGGCCGTTCCTGCACACCCACGTCTTCAATGGTGTACCGCGATAACAGGCCAGACAGGATTTCGGGAATCTGGGTTCGAGGAACTTCCAGCTTCACCCAGGGCGGTTTGATCTCGGTCACTTTTCCAAACTGATCAAGATCGGTGGGAATTGCCCCGTCGGCGAACTGCAATTGAATCGACTTCTGCTGGCTGAAGCGATCCAGAATTTCTCCCAGCGGGCCGTCATGCCGGATCTGACCATGACTGATAATAATCGCTCGCCGACACAGAGCTTCCACATCTTTCATGTAATGACTGGTGAGGAGCACCGTCATTTTGCGTTCTGCCTGGTAGTACCGCAGAAACTCTTGAACCTTACGCTGAGAAACCACGTCGAGGCCGATGGTCGGTTCATCAAGGAACAGCACCTCCGGGTCGTGTAACAGCGCTGCGATCAGTTCCATCCGCATCCGCTCTCCCAGTGACAGTTCCCGCACCGGCTGACGGATGAGCTTGGTGACTTCGAGCAGGCTGGTCAGTTCCTCCAGCCGACGTTGATACCGTTCGGGTTCAATCCGGTAGATTTCGCGATGGAGTTGAAACGATTCGAGCGCGGGCAAATCCCACCAGAGCTGATTCTTCTGCCCCATGACCAGAGAAAACTTGCGTCGATACGCCTGCTCACGTTTCCAGGGGACATGTCCCAGGACCGTCGCCTGCCCGTCGGAAGGGTAGACGAGCCCCGCCAACAACTTCAGCGTGGTGGTCTTTCCCGCGCCGTTCGGCCCCAGGAATGCGACGATTTCGCCGGGATCGATGCGGAAACTGACGTCACGAACGGCATGAACCGTTGTAAACTCTCTGTGGAACAGACTTTGCAGCGTGCCTCGCCAGCCAGACGGCTTACGAAACACGCGATACGACTTCTGCAGGTGGTCTACCACGATCGCGCTCATGGGCGAATCATAGACCAGCGTCCACCGCGGGTCGAGCCAGTGCGATTGCCAGAGCGGCACGACCGGCAAAAACTGCCGATGTGGCAATTCCAGCACTCTGGCTCGCTCTTCGCCCAGCTTTCGCAGTTCGTGCCGTTGGCCCTCTTCCTGGCATTTTCCAGATCGAGGCGTGTCCGGCTTATAGCCTCTCCACTCCCCGATCCGAATTTGAGGAAGCCGAGTGATGCTGAGCCCTGGGGTAATCTCACTGCGGTGATCGCTGACCCATAGGCCGTATCAAGGTGCAAGGATGACAGAGATCCTCCAACAATTGAGCGATGATCAACTGGCGGTGCTGGGCTGTGTGGCCGCCTTGCTGTCCGCAGGCGTGTTGATGCAGTTGTGTTACGCATTTGGCCCGCAAAGTCAGCACAATCGGCAGAGTGCGCTGCCAGAAATCACGAAGTTGCCGCAACCAGTGCGTCACGCGGAAGATCGCGCAGCGTGAAGCGGGTGCCCCGAGTGCCGTGAATTTCAGCCCTTATACCTGTGGCTATCACTGGATGTGGGGGGAAAGAGTGTCTGGGGGTCTGCGAGTGACAGCCGCATTTTGACGCTCACACACTCGAACGCGCACACTCTCACACAGCCGCGATACCATGCCGCGCGGCATCTCGCGGCCACTTGAGCCTTTTTCTTTTCTCACCGATTGGTGGAGTCTTGCAGGGTTCGCTCTGCACGCGGTCCCAAATCGGTAGATTTCTGATCCTCACGCGGATCGTAGTCCGTAGCACCGCCATTTTTCGTGCTAGATATCTGCTGGACGATGCAGAGCAGCACGTGACTATTGGCCGTCGAATTCAGGATTCTCGACCAATGGAACGCTGCTCTTCCAGGGGCACTCCAGGATTCGGGAGATCCAGCGATGGCGGGCACGGCAACAGCTGCGGAACCGGTCTATTCGATTTTTCAAGATGAAGAGGATTTCCGCGAACTCCTCGAAGACTTTTTCACGTCGGTACAAGATCGACGTTCGATTCTTCAGGAATCTTTTCAGGCCCACCAGATCGGTACCATCCGGGTGCATGCTCACCAATTGAAAGGGGCAGGGGGAGGCTACGGATTTGAAGATTTGACGGCATTGGCAGCCGTTCTGGAAGAGGCCTGCCGACATCCCGACCCCAGCCTGGACGAAATCGGTCCGTTGCTGGATGACTTGGTGGCTTATATGAGCCGCATTCGCATCTGAATCCGCGGCCATTCAGGCCGTCAGTCCGGCATCTCCTGCCGCGATACCCCGCTGAATACACGATTTACGCAGGGACGATCTTGAATTTCGTCCGCTCAGGCGGCACGATGACCATTCAATTTCCGTGCGGAGTTCACTCTGCCGGCCCCATCAGACGAGTTCCTGCGAACTGTCGGAGAATTCATCGTGAAGCAACGCGTGATGCAGTTGGGAATTTTGGGACTCGTGCTTGTAACGGGCTACCTGTGGGGACGCTTCGATGCCACGGGCGTCTCTCTGCTCTCGGCGCAGGAAGGGACCGTCGGTCCTTCCGATGAGGCACAGCGGAAAATTCTCGCGGCCCATGAGGCCCTTAAAGCCGCCATGGAAGCCTTGAAGGCCGAATCGATGTACACACCCGCCACCCGGGGCATGAATGTGTACGGCATCCTCACCGGTGGCGTCAACGCGATTGATGATCTGGAAGCTGGCCGCGGCGTCGATCCCGAGACCTTCGCCGATCTCTACTCTGACCTCGCCAACGACGAAGTTCAGCAGCACATTTCCAAGGATGCCGACGGTCGCTTGACCTATAAAAACAAGCTCATCCGCATCTACCCCACGTCGCGACTGAAACGGCTTTACAGCCAGCGGCAGTTGCTGACCGGAGAAGTCCAGCGCACCAGTTCGGACGATGAGAAGTAAGCGTCGCGAACTATCGTGCGATCGTAGTATCGGATCGCGCCGCGAGTGGATCCATCGCAGTCCGCCGTCGAGGCACACGCACCCGTGTTATTTGCAGCGGAGTGCCGCGATCACAGTCCACTGAGATATTCCACTCGGTGGTGTTCCCTGAGGAGGAGTGATCATTCAGGGCGTTCAGTTTGACATACAGTGTGGCCGTCCCCGCGATGACGTGCGAGGTACTTTGGCCCGGTTTGAGTGAGACGATCTGCGGTTTGCCATTCAGGCCGGGCTGCTGCGAGGGGATTCCGTCGAGCAGGACCGAGAGGGTCCATTGGCGGTAGATTTCCGCGAACGATTGCCCAGAGAACTGGTTCCACGGATCTTCGGTCTCCTGGAAGGCATGAATGATTTCTGGCCAGCGATAGAATCCCGAATTCTGCTGCCACCAGTGGCAAAACGCGGCAGACGCACCCCGTTGAGCCGGGTCTCTCCAGAGCCGGCTGGCGGCCGCATCGACAACCACCAGGGGAGTCCGGGCAGGACATGCCGCAAAGGCCTCCAGTCGGTCTTCCAGATTCGTAGAGCAAACGCCACCGGCCAAACGAATTTCCGTGGCATGCGCCAAGCCCTCGGTGATCCAGTCGGGGAGTGGCCAACGTTGATTTCCGCAGAGGTGCCGGCACCACGAAAACTGTGCGACGTGAGTCATTTCATGTTGCAGAATGGCTTCCATGTCCGCGAGATTCTGGCCGGGACGCAAGTAGATCACATCCCAGGGTTGCGTCCACTCGGAATCTCCACGGGCCTGAAAGTCTTGTGGTCTGACAAACGCCTGGACATTGTCTCCCATTCCCAGCACGCGCTCGGTGATCAACAGATTCAGCACCCCGTCGCCATCCACATCGGGCCAGGATCCCCAGAGCTGATGAACCGCAGGCCGGACATGGTCTGTACAGAGTCGGCCGACCTGTTGGGCCCAGGCCAGGCTGCGGGCATCACAAGGTTCATCGGAGACGCGCCAGATCCGGCAGGTTGGGCTGGACCACGTCACTTCGCAGCGCAGGGTTTCTATAGCATTGGGTGACCAAGCACCGCCGCTGATCCGTGCGAACTCGAGCGTGCGAACGGACCTGCGCTCTGCGTCCAGATCATCGATCTGAGTTCCCGTACTGACTGGCGATACTCGACAATCTCGGGGCTCAAACCGGGATGCCAGAGCTTTGGTAAGAGACGGCTCACTGCCTGAGTGGCGGGGCAGTGGTGTCCAAGTCGCGGTGTCAGCGCGTGTCAGCCCTTGGGATTCACAACAAATGCGCACGGTACTTCGATCGGCCGCTGTTCCGAGTGACGAAATGAGCAGAAAGTCATCAAATTGAGCGATTTCGGAATTTTGGGGAGTCGCCATGCAGAATTCGGCAATTCCCTCGCGGACTTGAACGTCTTGCCACCCGAAGTCTACAGATGGGTTCTCATGGTCCGCCGCAACGGGAAGAGAGAGTAAAGTCCAGCGCGGATGGATCGACTGCAAAGACGTGGCATTCCCGAGGAGCAGCAGGCCTCCCAGAGTGAGCAGGACTGGCAGAGCCAGCGGAACATACCGAACGACCATCACACGTTCCCCCATCGGATGAATCGTTACCATCCGCAAACTCCATCGGCGGGATGACGGTTCAAATCGAGGAAACTTAGTTGTGCAGCCTTGTTCAGCTTGGCTGGCTTTTAGCGGGATTCGATGCAAGTCTTTTCAAGTGTTGGATTTACGGGTATGTGTTGTGTTCAGGAATCGGCGAGCCTGCTGCCTGTGGCGGAAAAAGCGTGGTACTCTTTGGGGTGGCTGTAGCACCGGCGCGAGTTGAGCGTGTTACGCCACTTGCCTTTTTTCCGGTCACATACCTTGCCCCTGCTGGTCGAAAACCTTCGAGACGACCGGTTCAAAGGCGCTGGGTGTCATCCATTTGTGGAAGACGTTTGGCGACTATGCAGGGTCCGTTTCCATTCAAACATCAGTCAGACGAGGTTGCTGCCGAAGGCACGAACTTGATGGGTGTTCAGGAACGATCCTGCCGGTGAATCTGGGGGATTCCAGGGAGGGGCGTAAAAATTTGCTTCAAACCCGTGCAGGGTGGCAGATAGAATCGTAGAAATAGAAGCCTGTCCCGCGTAGTTGACATTGCGTTGTCCGACGCGACTGTCTTACGCATATCGATTACACCGAGAGTGACTCGGGGAGTATCCGCCGATGCTGCAGCACCTTGTCCGGCATGTGGGCTTGGTCGCCGTGTTCACCGCTGCTGTCTGCCCGAGTATTTGGGCCGCCAGTATTGATGGCCAGACCGCTACGGTCTGGCAGCGTGTGACACCCGATGGTGAAGCCTATCAGGCGATCATCCTGAAACCGAAGCACCTGCCCGAGGCTGTTTCGCCCGCAGTGCATGCAATTGTGGTCGATACATCGGCCAGTCAGGTTGGCGAACACCGTCGTCATGCCCTGGCGATCGTGGCCGATCTCGTGGCCCAGCTGCCTCAGGATCACCAGATTCGGCTGTATGCGATGGACGTGCAAACCGAGTCGTTAACGAGCGACCTGAGCGCACCGCGTTCCGCAGACATCACCGCGGCCCTGCAGAAGCTGAAGCGACGTGCCCCGCTGGGTGCCTCGAACCTGATGAGTGGTCTGCAAACCGTGCTGAAAGATCTTCCTGCGGACCAGCCAGCTTCGATCATCTACATCGGCGATGGCCAATCGACCGCCGAACCACTCACCGCCGAACATGTCGCCCGGTTTGTTTCCCTCGCTAACAGCCGCCGGGTATCGGTCTCCAGCTATGCCGTGGGGCCGCAGCGGAATTTGCAGTTACTCGGAGCCCTCGCGACTCACACGGGCGGCAACGTGTTGTTCGACACCCACAACGATGTCGAGACCTACGTCTCTGCTCAGGCTCGCAAACTGGTGGCCGCGGCGACGGGAGCCGTCTGCTATCCCACGGAAGTCGCGATCTCTCCTGCCACTGTCACGCTGTTGCCGAAAGCGGCACTCCCACTGCGATTAGACCGCGAAACAGTTTACTTGTCACATGGCACGCTACCGGCAGATGTGAATCTGTCGCTGACCATGGCGACTGGTCAGGCCTTGGCCTGGACACTGGCGGATCCCGTGGAAGTCACCGGGTCGGCATTCCTGCCCGCCTACGTTCAACGGGCAGAACTCGATGGCGGCTTGAACAACGGCCTCGCCGGGATCAACTTTGCCGCCTGGGCTCAGGACGATTTTGTGTCGGTGCTTGGCGAGATGATCGAACAGGGCCGAACCGCGTTAATTAAGCGCCAGCCGGAACAAGCGGCTCAAATTGCCGAGCGGGTGCGTCTGTTGGATCAGGGCCTGGTTGAAGCCCGGCAACTGGCCGTTGCCGCTGAACAATTACAGACCCGTATGGTGAGCATGCAGAATGCCGTGGGCGACGCGGCTCCCGGCCTTCCCGATACCACGGCCGCCAATCCGAATCTGCTGTCGGACTATGAACAACAGGCGCAGGTTCGTACCCAGAAGTTGCAACTCATGGTGGGTAAAACCATCGAAGCCGTGCGGGCCTCGGATGAGCCGGAACTGTCGATCGATGAACTCAAACGCGTGCTGACATCGGTGCGGGCCGCGATTGATGTCAATCCGGAAGACCGGGCGAAAATGATCAAGCAACTGGAAGGCGAACTGCTCGCCACGACCACGCGTATGGAGCAACTGCGCCAAACACGCGACCGCATGCAGCAGCGGCTTGCTCAGGAAGAAGCTCAAAAGCGACTTGCCGAGCAGATGCTGCTCGATGAAGAGCGCCTGGAAAATCTGATCGATCGCGTGCGGGCCCTGATGGAAGAAGGCCGTCACGGAGACGATGCGGCCTTCGGTGAGGCCCAGGCCGTTGCCGACGTGGCGATCAATTTGAAACCCACCGATGGTACGGCTTCCGCTGCCCGGTTCGATGCCGAGGCCGCTGAGCAGTTGGTGCGTGCCTTCCGTCTGCGAGCCCGCCGGGCCGACCAGTTTCTGGAAGTGATGTATCAGGTGGAACTCTCCCATATTCCGTTCCCGGACGAACCGCCGATTCGGTTTCCGCCAGCCGCGGTGTGGAATGCCTTGTCGCAACGCCGGAAAGCCCGTTACTCCTCGGTGGACCTGAAGAAGAACAGTGCCCAGGAGCAGCGCATCAGTGCGGAACTCAATTCACGGACGGACTTGGCCTTTACCGACGTCGCCTTGAGTGAAGCGATCGATTTCCTGCGGGATTATCACCAGATTCCCATTATCATCGAGGAAACCGCGCTCAGCGATGAAGGGATCGATGCCAGTGTCCCGGTCAATATCGAACTGTCGGGTATCAGCCTGCGAAGTGCCTTGCGGCTGCTGCTGGAACAACACGCTTTGACCTATGTCATTGAAGACGAAGTGATGAAAATCACAACGGAAACGTCGGCGAATGAACGGCTCTCCACTCGCGTTTACCCGGTGGCCGACCTGGTGATTCCCATTACCTCCGCCAGTGGTGGTGGTGCAGGTGGTCAACAGGGGATCTTCGGTAACCCGCTGGGTCAAGGCGGTGGCGGTGGCGGTGGCTTTGGCGGCGGTGGTGGTGGTCAGGGTGGTGGCGGCGGCTTCGGCGGCGGCTTCCCCAGCATCGCTCCGGAAGAAGTCCCAGAGCCTGTGACGCTACCGTCAAAAAAAAACTGAACTGATACCGACATCGGCTCAGCCCGCGACAACGTTCGGGATGCACACCTTACCAGAACTTCAGCCCACGTTTTTCGTGGCTGAAGTTCTGTTGCATTTCGCCCAGTCGGACAGCCAGCAACCAGAGCCCAAAGCCGCCGCGAGCGATCCCGTCGAACGTTGGGAGAAGTACTTTGCATCGGGCAAAGTCCAGCCCGAAACACTCCGCCAACTGGTCGCGGATTTGAGCGCGGCGCACCAGGTGAACGAGGTCGTCGCACTGCTGGAACAGGCCATCATTCATGGCTATGCCCAGCCCTGGATGTATGAAGTTCTGGCGTTGTCTCTGGAGATCGCTGGTCGACCGCGTGTCGAGATCGAGCGCGTGCTGCTCTCTTCGCAAGACCTCACGCCTCCAGATGCGGAATCTCTGCTGTTCCTGGCCGCTTATCTCGCACGCTTTGAACGCTTTCCTCAGGCGATACAGTGCTGCCGACTCGCTGCCGATCTGGAGAGCACGCGCCCTGAGCCTTATGCCGCGGCACTACGGTATGCCCGCCGGATCCAGGATGATGAAACGACAGCCTGGTCGGCATTGCAGGTGTTGAAAACAGCCTGGGCTCCCGATCAACAGGCCTTGCGAATCGAGGCGAAACAAGGGATTGACGACGTGCAGGCGCATTGGAAACAGGCCGGCCAATTGTGGAAATCTGCCGCGCTGCAAGCCGCACTGCAGGCCAGTGAGCACAGAGACCTGCAACTGCGGTTAGATTGGACCGGAGCAGGAGATCTGGATCTGGAAATCACGGAACCTTCGGGAACGGTTTGCTCGCGAACGAACGTGTATAGCACGGGCGGAGGCATCTATCGGCATGATGGTTCAGGCCCCCTCGCGGCACGCAGTTTTGATGAATATGTCTGTCCGATCGCCTGGACTGGTGAGTATCGGGTTCGGATTCTCCATAGCTGGGGCAATATCGTTGGTAAACGGGCCACGTTGACTGTCACGCGGGCGGCTGGTACAGCCGCAGCCGTGACGGATGTCTTGCCGGTGCAGATTTCGGCCGCGGGGACGGAAGTTCGGATCACCTTGCCTGACGGACGAAGAGACACGGCTACGGTGGCACGGCCGAAAACGCCTGTCGCTGCTGCAGCGCGTCTCCCGCGCACCACGATCCTGCAACAATTGCAGGCGGGAGGCGGTCAGCCCTTCAATGTGGGGGCAACCCCCGTGGCAGGAGGCGGGGCCGTCGGGTATCAGCCGGTCATTCAGTTCATCAACGAAGGGGTCATGATGTCGACCCAGGCCGTGATTTCTGGGGATCGGCGGTATGTGCGCATCACCACGTCACCGGTTTTCAGCAACATCACCGACGTGTTTACATTCAGCTTCATTCAATGATGAACCGTGCAACGGTGGTCAGGTACGCATCAAGCCGGGAATCACATCGGCATCAAGAGCGGCAAACATCCCACGCTCATAGAGTTCCCAACCCAGTCCCAGCATGGCGGCGTTATCGGTGCAGAGATCCCGGGGTGCGATGACCAGGCGACACGGTAACCGCGATGCCAACTGCTCCAGCGCGAAACGGAAAGGACCATTCGCGGCGACCCCGCCTCCTACGCACAATGTCTGCCGGCCAGTTTGTTGAATCGCCAACTCGCATTTGGCAATCAGCACATCCACCACCGCCGCCTGAAAGCTGGCTGCCAGATCGCTGATTCGCTGCGGTGTCAATTCCGGGACGGCGGCCCGTGCGCCGGGCGTCCCTTTGGCGGCGTATAACACCGCCGTTTTCAGACCGCTGAAACTGAACCGCAGTTGTGCATCATTCATGTAAGACCGGGCAAATGCAAACGCCCGGGGATTCCCCCCCTGCGCGACACGCTCGATCTGTGGACCACCCGGATATTCAAGTCCAAGAATCTGTGCGACTTTGTCGAATGCCTCGCCTGCTGCATCATCTGTGGTACAGCCCAGCAACTCCATTTCGACGGCCGACCGGCAATCAAACAGATGGGTATGCCCGCCACTCACCACGAAACCGATCGCCGGGAAAATGTCTTCGCCCGCCGCCATGCGACACGCATACAGATGGGCCGCGACATGATTCACGGTGACCAATGGCACACCCAGCGCGAGAGCGAGAGACTTCGCCGCGGTTAAACCGACAAGCAGCGAGCCGACCAATCCCGGGTGGGTGGCGACCGCGATCACCCCGATATTTGTCAGTGATACGCCCGCCTGCCGTAGGGCTTCATCAATCACGGGTAATACGCGCTCAACATGAGCGCGGGACGCGATCTCGGGCACTACGCCGCCGAAACGCTCGTGGAGTTCAAACTGTGTCGATACGACGTTCGATAAGACCCTGCGGTCACGACGGATCACCGCCGCCGAGGTCTCATCGCACGACGTTTCCAGCGATAGCAGCCATTCTGCCGATGACATTACGCTGCCGCGGCCCGCAGGAAAGTCAGCAGGGTGCGGATAGGCCAGGCAATGGCGGCTGCCCCGGTTTTGGCGGCATCGGCCGATTTCTCGGCGGGTTTCTCTTCCGCGGGTTTGACGTCGGTCTTGGCCTCCGCCTTAGGTTTGGCCAGTTCAGCCTTCAAGTATTCGAGAGCCTTTTCCAACTGCGAATCTTTGTATTCGGTCTTGGGGGGACCATCTTTCAAACCGAGCACGTCGCGTTCCGCTCGGAAGTCGCGATAGTGCTGCATGTCTTCAAAGGTCCATTTCACCTCGTAACCGGAATCGGGAGAGACGCCCCATTCGTCGGTTTCCTTGGAATTCGGGAAGCGATGAATGTTCTTTCCGCTGGGACGATGGTAGCTGGCCGTGGTCAACTTCAAGGCCGACTTGCCGCCTTCCATTTCGATCACGTTCTGCACGCTGCCTTTACCCCAACTGCGCTCACCCACGATGATCGCCCGGTGATGATCCTGCAAACAGGCACTCACGATTTCGCTCGCCGAGGCACTGTAGCGGTTGATCAGCACGGCCATCGGGAAACCGCTGAAAGTGCCCGGTTGCTTGGCCTTGATCACCTGCTCTTCGGTATTGCGGCCCTTCGTGCTCACAATCACGCCGTCATCGACAAACATGTCGGAAATGGCTGCGGCGGCCTGCAATAACCCGCCCGGGTTGTAGCGCAAATCGAGTACCAGCGCCTGCATGCCTTGTTGTTTCAAATCATTCAGGGCGGTTTCCAGTTCATCGGCACTGTTGCGGCTGAAGTGCGTCAGGCGGATGTAACCAACCTTGAGATCTCCCTCGAACAGGTAATGCCACGACCCATCTTCCTTGTAACGATCGCCCAGAACCGTCGGGGTCTTGATGATGGCACGCGTCACTTCGATCGATTCGGGGGTATCCGCACCGGCATGCAGAATCGTCAGCTTCACCACATCACCCGGCTTGCCACGCATCATCTTGACCGCCGAATCCATCTCGGCACCTTCTTCAAACTCCGCGGTGGGTTTGCCGTCAATCTCCACGATCTTATCGCCTGCCCGAATGCCCGCCGTGTAGGCTGGTGTACCGGGCAGGGGGGTCATCACCATCAATTCGCGGGTTTTCGGGTCGAGAGTGACCTGAATGCCGATGCCGCCAAACTCCTGCTCGACGACGGTGTTGAACTGGTTCAAATCTTCCGGGTCGATGTAGGAAGAGTACGGGTCGAGCTTGGTGAGCATGCCGCGTAAGGCCGCTTCCACCAGTTCTCGCCGCGAGACTTCCTTGACGTAGTTGCGGTCGATCTGCTCGAACGTATCGACGAACAGATTCATCAGTTCGTAGTACTCGTCGTCTTTATCCTGCTCGGCGGCAGACAACGGCAGCGACAGTGCGCTGAACGCCAGAAAACAAACCAGTCGCGGCAGAATCCCTCGCCCCATGTGCATAACACGCCCCCGGTTAAGTGAGACCCCGGTTGATTCCCTTAGCGCTCGATGTTCAGCAGAAACCCATCGGTGAAGATTACTGCATCATTACGACTCTAGGCATTTTACGGATTCCCGACAAGGGGCGTTGGCGAAATCGTCCGCTTTCCCCGTCGGCTCCCGTGGTGTTCAAGCGGGAACCTTGCCCCGCTCTTCGGCCTTACGCGCCGTCAGCATGTCCAGAATGGCTGGCACGGCATTCGCCACGGCGATCTTGCGGGCCTCGGACTCCCAGCGCCATTTGACCTCAATCAGGCCTTCCTTGATCCCCTTGCCGCCGATGACCACCCGCAACGGAATACCAATCAGGTCGGCATCTTTGAACTTGAAGCCGGGGCGTTGGTCGCGGTCGTCCATCAGCACATCGACGCCTTGCGCCTGGAGCTGGTTGTAGATGGTGTTCGTCAACGTCATCGTCTCGTCATCGGTCACCTGCAGCGGGCACAAGATGACAGAGTAGGGGGCGACCGCGAGCGGCCAAACGAGACCATTGGCGTCGAAACACGTCTCGGCAAGACCAGCGATAATGCGGTTCACGCCGATGCCGTAACAGCCCATGATGATTGGCTGCCGGGCATCTTTTTCATCATCGAAGACGGCATCAAGAGCGACGGAGTACTTGGTGCCCAGCTTGAAAACATGGCCGACTTCGATGCCATGGACGAGCTCTAATGTCCCCTCACCGCGCGGACTGGGATCGCCCGCCACGGCATTGCGAATGTCGTAGGTGGTTTCCAGTTGATAGTCGCGGCCGATGTTGACGCCAGTGAAGTGCATGTCCTCGGCATTCGCCCCCGTGATGGCATCTTTGACCAACGGAACATCGTGATCGGCAACCACTGGGCACTGGATTCCCACGGGTCCGGCGAAGCCGACGGGGGCGCCGGTCACCTTGAAGATCGTGCCCGTGTCCGCCAGTTCAATCCGACCTGCTCCGAGTGCCCGTCGCAGCTTGTTTTCGTTGACTTCGTGATCACCACGCACCAAAACGGCCACCGGTTTCTCATCGGCAAGGTAGATCAACGTTTTCAGCATCTGTTGCGGCGTGCATTGCAGCAGTTTGCAGACAGCGTCGATGCTGCCGACGTTCGGCGTGGTGACCTGTTGTCGTGCCGCTGGATGATCGGGCGTGGTGAGTGCCGGGGTCTTGCGACCGGTTTCCGCGCGTTCGAGATTAGCGGCATACCCCGTTGTTTTGCAGTGGACGACATAGTCTTCGCCGTTATCTGCGGGGATCATGAATTCGTGCGAGGCGTCGCCACCGATGGGGCCGCTTTCGGCTTCCACGGGGAGATAATTGAGTCCGCAACGCGCGAAGATGCGACAGTAGGCCCGGTAGATCCGCTGATAGGTATCGTTCAGCGATTCGACAGAGGTATGGAAGCTGTAGGCGTCCTTCATCAGGAATTCGCTGGTCCGCAGCACGCCGAAGCGCGGGCGTTCCTCGTTGCGGAACTTGGTCTGAATTTGATACAGCGTGAGCGGCATCTGGCGGTAGCTGCTGATGAGCTTCGAGACCAGGTCGGTCACCACTTCTTCGTGCGTGGGGCCGAGGGCCATGTGAATCGAGCGGTCGCCGCGCTTCACATGGAAATTGATCAGTACGTTGCCGAACGCTTCTTTCCGTCCGGTGCGCTCGAACAGGTCGATCGGTTGTAAGGCGGGCATGAAAATTTCGATGCCACCCGCGGCATCCATTTCCTCGCGGACGATGTTCTCGGCCTTTTTGAGGGCCCGCAAGCCGAGGGGCAGGTAGGTGTACGCCCCGGCCATGAGTTGACGGATCAACCCCGCTCGCAGCATCAATTGGTGGCTGGGGACTTCCGCATCCGCGGGGACTTCCTTCATCGTGGGGATCAGGGTCTGCGACCAGCGCACCGGACGACTCCTTTCGAGGGCGTTTATGAACGAACGCCGAGATTGTAGCGGCCGCGGGGAAAGACCGGAATGGAGCGGAAGCGGTTCGATTTTATGGCCAATGGATTCTCTGGTCTTGAATTCCGGGAAGGCGATAGAAACGCAGAGAACGCAGAGGGACGCGGAGAAATCGCGTTTATCTCGGGTCTTCATCTCTGCGATTCTCTGCGACCTCTGCGTTCACTGTGGTCTTTTCTGACCTCGAATTCCTGACCATCGACCAGTTCTGGGGGGGGCGATTTCGCTTCACTGCCCAGTTGCTCAAATACGGCGAGAATGCTGTAAGAATTCCACCGTAGACGGGTATGGATCATTGATGTGCAAGGCGGCAGGCGTTCAGTCGCTCAGTTGTCCGCATGGCGATTTGACGTTCAGATTTCGTCATTCGACATTGGTCCCTATCGCTACAATCCACCGACTTCATTGCATCGCCTCCGGCAATACACTTAGACTCGTGATTGAAACCCACCGTTGTTGTCCCTCCTGAATTGAAGGTGCCGTCGATGTTCGATATCCCCATTCTCCGCTGGGGCCAAGTCTACGAAAGCATGGAACAGCAGCCGGTGGTCCGGTTCGACAACGGCGAACCCGTGGCCCAACTGCATCAGGCCACCGGTGTGATGGCCAAAATGGACCTGAAAAAGGCCCAGAAAGCTCGCGATGCCCTGCGGCAGATCCCCATCCCGCAACTGCTGGAGATTTGTCAAAAAGCCAGCGACCTCTATCTCAACGCCACGCTCACCTGCGGGAATGCCACGCTGACTCCCGCCGAGTTCTGCCGCATGCAGTCGGCGACGACCGGCCTGCCCGAGCATATGTGTGCGGGAAATATGCGGAAAAACGCCTTCGTCCTCAGTCACATGGGCGAAGTGCTGAATGCCCTCACACGCGGCCTGCCGTATGACATCCTGTCTCGCGGCTATGGCATGGAAGATCGCGGCGTGATGGTCAGCTATCAAGCCAACACACCCGTCCTCGGGGCCGTGTTGCCCTCGAACTCGCCCGGCGTGCATACGCTGTGGCTCCCCGCGATTCCCATGCAGATCGGCCTGATCCTGAAACCGGGTTCGCAGGAATTCTGGACGCCGTATCGCATCGCTGAAGCCTTCTTCCAGGCAGGTTTGCCGCGGGAAGCCATCGGCATCTACCCCGGTGGCCACGATGTCGGCGGCGCTTTGATGACCGATTGCCCGCGCGTGATGCTTTTTGGTGGTCAGCAGACCGTCGATCAGCATCATGGCAATCCGCGCGTCTCGGTCCACGGCCCGGGCTTCTCGAAGATTGTGCTCGGTGAAGATGTCGTCGACCGCTGGGAAGACTACCTCGACCTGATGGTCGATAGTATTTTCGCGAACAGCGGCCGCAGTTGCATCAACACCAGCAGCATCTGGGCCCCGCGACACGGAGCGGCCATCGCCGATGCCATCGCCCAGCGCCTGGGCCCGGTCGAACCGTTACCGCCGACCGATCCGAAGGCATCGCTTGCGGCGTTCACCACGAAGGGTGTTGCCGAGGCGATGCACAACCAGATCGAGGAAGCTTTGAAATCGCCGGGTGTGACGGAAGTCACGGCGAAGTATCGCCACGGCGACCGCTGGATTCCGCAGGATCGCTGCGATTATCTGCGGCCGACGATTGTGCATTGCACAGGGCCCGATGTGCCTCTGGCCAATACCGAGTACATGTTCCCGTTCGCGTCGGTGGTCGATTGCCCGCAAAACAAGATGATCGCCGCGATGAAGCAGACTCTGGTCTGCACGGCGATCACCGAAGACCCCAAGTTCACGCAGCAACTGCTCGATGCGGTCACCATCGACCGGTTGAATGTGGGTGCGGTGAAGACCGTGCAACTCAACTGGCTGCAACCACACGAAGGCAACATCGTCGACTTCCTGTTCCGCGCCCGGGCCTTCCAGAACAGCCCGCCACCGGCACACTAACGGCAAGGATGAAATTTGAAGGAGGAAGGATGAATAGGAATCAATTTCCTCCTTCATCCTTCTCGCTTCCTCCTTGGTTTACTCCCGCTCTGCCCACACGCGTGCTTCACCGTCGTCAAAGAACTCCACATGAATCACACTCGGGCAACAGCAGACCGGGCAGTCTTCGACATAAGCCTGCTCATCGCCCGCAGTGCGGTCGAGCGGAATGATGATCTCTTCACCACACGAATCGCAAACGTACTGGCCTTCTTCAACAGCTTCTCGGCGCGGGCGGCGATGGCGACGCATCGAATGACACTCCAATTCAACGGGATGGTCTGAGAGAAGGATAACGGCTGTGGCTCGTGTCGTCGATCTGCGAATCTATCCCGTGAAATCGCTGCCGCCGACGGTACTGAATTCCGTCCGCGTGTTGCCGAGCGGTGCGCTGCAGGACGACCGCCGCTGGGCTTTCGTCGATGAAGCGGGAAAATTCTGGAACGCCAAACGGACGCCGAAACTGCACGAGATCGGTTGCCGCTACGAAGTCGCTAGCAACACGCTGATGTTCCAAGATCGGGAATCCCGATCGCTGACCTGGGCCATCGGTTCCGAGACCACGGCGATCAATTCGTGGTTCAGCGAACGAGCAGGTGGACCAGCCCGGTTGATCGAGAACACCGAGGTCGGTTTTCCCGATGATCTCGAAAGCCCGGGTCCGACCATTGTCAGTACAGAGACACTGGCAGTCATCGCGAGTTGGTTTCCCGGCTTGACGACCGACAGCGTGCGACTGCGATTGCGGGCGAATATCGAAATTGGCGATGTCCCCGTGTTCTGGGAAGACCGGCTCTTTCAGGCCGATGGTCAACCTCAGCGGTTCCATATTGGAAGCGTGACATTTCTCGGGACCAATCCCTGTCAGCGGTGCGTGGTTCCGTCGCGGGATCAATCGACCGGCGAGACCATCCCGCAGTTCCAGAAGCGGTTCGCTGAAAAGCGCCGTGAAACCTTACCCGACTGGGCTCCGGCAGACCGCTTCAACCACTTTTACCGGGCGACGGTGAATACCCGGCTGCACAGCGGAGCCGGTGAGTGCCTCAAAGTCGGCGACCCTGTCGAAATGATTTGAGAGTGGAATCCAACCCCAACCCCAACCCCCAACCCCCAACATGACACCACCCAGCGAACCGCTCGATATTCTGGTTGTCGCCCCGCATCCCGATGACGCCGAAATCAGCGTCGGCGGTACGATCCTGGTCTCTCGTCAACAAGGTCTGCGGGTCGGTGTCGTCGAACTCACCAACGGGGAACCGACTCCGAATGGATCGCCGGAACTGCGAGCACGAGAAACCGCCGCAGCCACGCAGATTCTGGATCTCAACTGGCGACACAATTTGCAACTGCCGAATCGGTTACTCGAACCGACGCTGGAGGCCCGGCGGCAACTGGCCAGTGTCTTTCGCCTGACGCGGCCACAGATTCTGCTGGTTCCCTATTGGGAAGATGCTCATCCCGATCATGTCGCGGCGAGCAGTTTGTGCGATGCGGCCCGCTTCTGGGCGAAGCTGTCGCGCACCGATATGCCCGGCGAACCGTATCATCCGCCGACCATTTTCTATTACTGGAGCATCCACCTGCGGATTCATCCGCAACCGGCGCTGGTGGTCGATATCAGCGACGTCATCGACCAGAAAATGGCCGCGATCCGCTGCTATGAAAGCCAGTTTCTCATCGGTAAGTCGCAGGAATTCCCGACCACCCTCGATGACATTCACGACCGCGCCCGGTATTGGGGGTGGGCGATCCACGGCAAGTTCGGCGAACCGCTTGGCAGCCGCGAAGCCGTTCGCACACCCTCGCTGCTGCCGTGGCTTTCGCCGCGGTAAGTCCCGTCAAATCAGCCAAGCAAACCCGATAGCGTCGAAATGATGGACGCTGCCGGACCCGAGGTTTCGGCCCCCGTCCACATCGTCATCATCCCTTCGATGACCAGCCAGAAATTGGTGCCGACGAGCAGGCCGGCCACAATCACCATCATCGCGGCCGGGGCTCCCCAGCTCGGTTCGCGCGGGGTGAAAGATTTCGCGGCCGGCGTCAGGTAGCTGTCGTCATCCCCTTCCGCGGCCGATTCGCCTTCAAATTCATCACTGAACGCGGCATCTTCCGCTTCAATCACATCGTCTTCATGAGCCGTATCAAAGTGTTCTTCGTCTTCCTCGTAGACGGCGGCATCCAGATCATCGATGACTTCGAGATCTTCGACTTCCTGGCCCGCGTCGATGGCCCCGCTGAGGGTGCCGATGTAATCGCTGGTGGCATCGTCATCATCAACCATGATGACGGCCGTCTGGTTCGTGTCCTGCTCATCATCGTCGACAAAGGAAAGCTCTTCGGCGAACTGCTCTTCGACGGCGAGCCGCCGCGTGCCACCCGAGTCGCCACTTCCCGAATCGAAATCGATCTCTTCGTCCAGACTGGCGGCCTGTTGGGCCATGCGTTGGGTGGCTTCGGCTTTGGGGACGGTGACATCGGAATCGGACACAACTTCCAGGGTGAGACCACTGTCACCCGTATCCAGTGTCAGGCCGCTGTCGCCAGTCTCCAACGTCAGGCCGCTATCTCCGCCATCCAGACCCAGTGCGTCGTCGATGGCGGATGAAGCGAGCGATTCGACTTCGGCATCACTTCCCGGGGTGGCCAGAGTCAGTCCGCTGTCTTGTGTTTCAAATGTCAGGCCGCTGTCACCATCCGAAATCGCGAGCGCATCATCGCTGATGGCCGATGTTTCGCCTGCATCAGCAGTTCCCACGTCGACGAAATCCATGTCCTCGGCCGAGGCCGTTTCATCGGAAGTTTCCGGCGCGACTTCATCCAGTTGAGCAAAGTCCGCAGCGCTCAAATCGACCGCGGCGACATCACTGTGAGATTCTCCGACTTCATCGGCGACAGGGACATCGACAGAGGAGCCCGTCGCCAGCCAATCACTCTCGGAACCGGCATCAGACTGCGGATCGAACACCTGCACATCACTTGAAGAAGGGCCCGTTTCGGGTTGGGCGTTAAACGAAAGCTGCAATTCATCGAGGCCAGGTTCGCCGCCATGAGAAATAATGGTGGCCTGATCTGACAGGGCTTCTTCATCGAGTTCCAGGAAGTCCACCTGCTCAGAGACTTGAGTGCCATCGTCACCAAAACCGATCGAATCATCGAAATCGATATCGTCGACCGTGGGAAGCTCTTTCGTGGGTTGCAGCAGGCCCCCTTTGATCAGTGTTTCAATGTCGTCGCGGCGATACTTCCAGGTGCCACGATCGGCGAGGGCCTTCAAATCGCCGTTGTCGACCAGTTCGCGCACCGTAGCGTCATCGATGCCGTACAACTCGGTGATGTCTGCGGTCGTCAGGAATTTTTTCTGTGTCACGGCGGAATCTCACGGTCATTGACGGGTTCAAAAATCCCGGACACAGGTCGTGCCCCGGGAGAATGGTTTATTGGTTAATGTAGCTTATCTCTTCAGCCTAAACGGGAGGCTGCCCGAGTGCCAGAGGCAAATACGAGAAAACGACCCCAATCGCAGGGACATTCCTGCTCGTGATGGTGCAGGAACCCCTGTGCTGCTGGGAAAACGGTCTCTTCCCCACTTAGAATAACCGTTGTGACATCAAGCCATCCGTCGTCACAAGTTTGCCGACCTGTTTTCAGGATTTTGCCGTGACCGCCCTGCCTGCTGGAAACTTCCCCCAAGTCCGAATGCGTCGATTACGCCGTACCGACTGGATGCGCCGATTAGTCCGCGAACACGAACTGTCGCCGCATGATTTTCTGTGGCCGGTCTTCATCCAGGAAGGGCAAGGTCAACGCACGCCGATTCCCTCAATGCCCGGTGTCGATCGGCTCAGCGTCGACCTGCTCACGGAAGCGGTCGCCGAAGCCGCAACGCTGGGAATTCCTGCCGTCGCGCTCTTCCCGGCGACCAATCCCACGAAGAAGACACCCGATGGTGAGGAAGCATTCAATCCCGAGAACCTGGTCTGCATGGCGGTGCGAGCCATCAAGGCGGCGAAGATCGACATCGGCATCGTCTGCGACGTCGCGCTCGATCCGTACACCACGCATGGACAAGATGGGTTACTGCGCGACGGCATTGTTGTGAACGATGAAACGTTGATGGCACTCGGCAGGCAGGCGGTCAACCAGGCGGCTGCGGGCTGCGATATCATCGCCCCCTCTGACATGATGGATGGCCGGATCGCGGCCGTGCGGGCCGCGCTCGATGCCGCGGGCTACGATCAGGTGGCGGTTCTCTCTTATGCCGCGAAGTATGCGTCGGCCTATTACGGCCCGTTTCGTGATGCCGTCGGTTCCAAGGCGAACCTTGGTCAGGGCGATAAGCGGACCTATCAGATGGACCCCGCGAATGGCGATGAGGCCCTGCGAGAAGTCGCTCTCGATTTGTCGGAAGGAGCCGACATGGTGATGGTCAAACCGGGGCAGCCGTATCTTGATATTGTCTACCGAGTGAAAACAACCTTTGGCGTACCCACGTTTGCCTATCAGGTGAGTGGCGAATACGCCCAGATCGCAGCGGCTGCGGAACGGGGCTGGATCGACCGCGAGAAGACGATGCTGGAAAGTCTCATGGCATTCAAGCGGGCCGGAGCCGATGGCATTCTGACGTACTTCGCGATCGATGCGGCGAAGCGCTTGCGGGCGGGATGGTGATCGTGTGAATCGAGCACAGCGCTCGGTTTTGCCTCGCGGCTAACGGGGCTCGAGGAATTGCCAGGCGGAGAACGTGGCGGCCTGGCCGACGCGCTGGCCCGTGGCATCGACGAGGTTCCACACCGTCGCGCGGTCGATTCGAAAGCGGCGGCCCGTCGCACTGATGCGGATGCCCTGATAGTCGTCGACATAGCCATTGCGGGTGGTCCGTTCCAGCAGTCGAGCCCGCTCATCGCGATGCAATGGCTCTGCGGTATACCGTGACGGCGTCTGTAACAACGTGGGGGTGTCCATTTCCCACAGTTCGAGCGCCGTTTGATTGCCATAATTCAAGATCGGGTCGGACTCTGTTCCGTGCGAGACCACGACAAACGGAACGTGGAACAACCGCTCGGCTTGCTCCGCCAGTGAACCGCTGCGATCGAGCAATTCTCGGCCGACCCAGCGGTGATAGGAGTCGAGCAGAATCTGCGTGTGGGCGATCCATTCGGGACGCAGTTCATGCCGCATCACTGGCCATCCTTGGTTGTAGGCTTGAGCACGGAATCGATCAGCCGATACGCCTGCTCGCGCATCTCCGGAGGGAAGTCATGCTGGCAATCGGGATGCTCGACCTGCAAGCGTTCCGGATGACCGTACAGCGTGAAGACCGGCTTCGCCGCAGCGGCAACCCGATCGACACTTGCCGCGCGGAAGTTGCTGTCGTGGAGTGGTGCTACGATCAGCGTGCTGCGCGGTGCGAGCACGGCAATCAGTTCATGAAAGTCATACGGGATGTCAGCGAGACGGCCACGATATTCCGCCAGCTTTGGCAGATACCGGGTTTGCACCCAGCCCCGTTCGGGAACCCAGTTGGCTTCGGCTCCATCGTAGTAATCGAGATACGAATCGAGGCCACAACTCGTCACGATGACTTGAATGCGGTCGTCGTGAATCGCGGTGTACACCGAATTGTGTCCACCCAGCGAATGGCCAATCGCGGCAAAGGCCGTGGCATCGACATAGGGTTGCGTGCTCAACCAGTCGAGCCCGCGGATGTTATCCCACACGGCTTTCAGTGTCCCGCTTTCCCAGCCGAGGGCCTTGATGTCAGGCTGATACTTCGCCAGAAGCGGGTAGTTGGGGGCGAAACAGACATAGCCGCGCTCTGCGAGTTCATTGGCATAGCTGCGATTCTCACGCGGCCCCAGTCCCACGACGACGCCGTGGCCGACGTTGTTATCGGTCGGATGCAGACACAACACGGCGGGGGCTTTCGCGCCGGGCGTAGTCAGCAGCTGCTTGGGAATCAGAAGATACGCCGGCGTCCGGCAACCGGGTTCCGAAGCGTAGGTGATGAGCCGCCGGACGTAGCTGCCGCCGTCGACTTCCTCTTCGATCTGAACATCGAAGGGACAGCGTTTTTCCTCACCCGGCAACGAGCCCGCGACGCTGGCGAACCCGGCGAGAATTTCGGCCTTACGGTGCTGCCAGTCGGCCTGTGATTTCACCGGCGCGACCGCTGTCCCCTGATGAAACTGCAACAACTGATCACGCGGTAAACGGGGCCGCGGTTCAGCCGCCCCAGCAGATGGCAGAGCCGAGAGACAGATTCCGAAAACACATAACCAGCGTTGCATGACACCACTCCTGCGGTGTCGATCGCTGCGCCGAATCCACCGCCACAGGCATCGTCGCGAGATTGTGCCTAAGTGTCCAGCGTGGCAGACATGCAACCTGCGGACAGATCGATTACGATTCGCCGCGCAGCCTGACCTGACGAATCTGTCCGCAGACAAGACTCACCCATGTTGAACTTTGGAATCATCGCAGCGGTTTCTTACCTGCTGGGTGCCACGCCGTTCGGACTGCTGATCGCCCGGTGGGTCAAAGGGATCGATTTGCGAACAGCCGGCAGTGGCAACATCGGAGCGACGAACGTCACGCGGGTGGTCGGGAAGAAATGGGGAGCCGTCGCGTTGCTGCTCGATGCGCTGAAAGGCGCGATTCCGGCGGCACTGTTCCCGTTGCTGTTGCCGTTCTCGTCCGATCAAGTCCTGCATGCCAGCGTGCTGGCGGGCGTGCTGGCGATCCTCGGTCATATGTTCTCGCCGTGGCTGCGGTTCAAGGGGGGGAAGGGCGTCGCGACCGCGACCGGGGTGGTGATCGTCCTGGCTCCGTGGGCCTTTCTGATCGCATTTGGGCTGTTCGTGGCGGTATTTGCCGCCACGCGTATCGTATCGCTGGGGTCGATCACCGCAGCGATGGGCTTCGCCGTCGCGCAGACATTCTGGTTACCCGCCGATCCGTGGTCACGGGCGAACTGGAGTCTCGCCGCGTTCAGCTACGGCATTCCGGCGCTGATCATCTGGCAACACCGCAGCAACATTGGGCGATTGATGCGCGGAGAGGAACATGCTTTTAAGAAGAAGCCGGAAGCAACATAGGGGGAGGAAATCACAAATCCGAAATCTTAAATCCCAAGGAAATCCCAAGCATCAAATTCTAAACAGCACGTTGCACGCAAGTTTGGAAATTGAGATTTGGAGCTTCCTTGAGATTTGTGTTTTCGGATTTGAGATTTTCCGTCAAGGATTGAACTCAATATACCCTTCCTGGTAGATCGTGCGGTCGGTACGCGGGCCATTTCGAATGACGTAGTTGTTAATGCGATACGCACTGCGGACAGAGAACCCGTGGGCTTCTCGATAGTAGGCCGGGCGGTGGGCCGCGCGTTGCTCGGGCAGCGGGTAGTCTGCTGGGTAACCGTCCACGGGAGTGTGACTGAAATAGGAACGGCGGTACATCCAGTCGTTGGCCGCGACAGGCGAGTTTGGCAGTAGCCAGCCGACCACGCAGAGGGTGATCAGAATTCGTGGTAACATGCTGAGACTCCTGTGGCCCGCGTGGTCATTCGTCATCCGGAATCGCAGGTGGTGTGGCGGAAAGGCATCAAATTCACCACGTTTCTGGGACTCAAGAGGCAGTTATGCAGGTTCCGGACCAAACCAGAGTTGAACTTTGATACAGACTGCGTTACGAAAAGGTGGAATAATGTTCCGCAGGAATTGGGCCTTCCGAGCAGCGACATTCCCCGTGACTCCTTCTGAAGACATATTGAGTGGTTGAGTACCGCCGCTTCCGCAATTCCGATCCGCCGGAACTGTTGCGACTCTGGCACCAAGCCGGCCTGGGGCGCGGTGCGGCGTCGGGCTTTGACGCCGACATCCTGGAAACGGTCGTCTTTTCACAGCCCTACTTTGATCCACACGGGCTGATTCTGGCCGTGATCGATGGTCAGCCCGTGGGTTTTGTGCATGCCGGGTTTGGCCCGAATGCTGAGGAAACCGATATCGATCCTCGCACCGGGGTCATCTGTGCCGTCATGGTGACCCCTGCGGTTCGTCGCCGCGGCATCGGCCGGGAATTGCTCCGTCGGGCAGAGGCGTACCTGCAAAGTCGCGGTGCCACCTCGGTCTTTGCCGGCCCGGCTGCTCCTTATGACCCATTCTATTTCGGGATCTATGGTGGAAGTCAACCGGCGGGTTTTCTTCTCAGCGATCCTTTTGCCGATCCGTTCTTCCGCGCGCACGGTTATGCGGAACAGCGCCGCCGCGTGATCATGCAGCGTTCCCTGCAAGATCGGGGTGGTCCGGGTGGCTTACGGCTCCTGGCGATTCGCCGTTCCTCGAAACTGTGTGGTCCGGAGGTCTGCCAGACGCCCACCTGGTGGTGGTCGACGCGCCCTGGTCGGCTCGATACGCTCGAACTGGCGCTGCTTCCCAAATCCGGGGGCACACCTTATGCCTGCGTGACGGTTGTCGGGCTCGATTTTTATGTCGGTACCTGGCAGGAACGCAGCATCGGGCTCCTCGATTTGAAGGTTCCGGAAGACTGCCGCCGCAAAGGCTATGGCCAGGCAATTCTGGTCGAGGTCTGCCGCCGCATTCGTGAAGAAATGATCTCACTGGCCGAAGCCCATGCCGACTCAACCGACACCGCGGCACTCGGCGTGCTCACCGCCGCGGGGTTCACACCGGTCGATACGGGGATTATCTATCGCAAGGAACTCGGTCCTCAGGTGATGGCCGCGACAGCTAGCGAACAGGAGCCCACGGATCAAGCAGTGGTTGCGGCGGACCAAATCTCGTTTGAGACGGTCGCCTGAATTGTGCCTGCCTTTGTCGGATGACCAAACGGCCTCGCATCACGGAAGGCGTAGCCTATGCCACAGTTCGAGCAGCCCACGATTCTGATGTGTCCGCCCGATTACTTTGGGATTGAATATGAAATCAATCCGTGGATGGACCGCAATCAACCCAGCGACCGCGTGACGGCGCTGGCGCAATGGACGGCGCTGCGTGAGATTCTGGCAGCGGTCGGGGCAGACATTCGATTGATGGAACCCGTACCCGGTCTGCCCGATCTGGTCTTCACCGCGAATGCCGGTCTCGTTTGGAAAGAGAGGATCTACCTTTCCTCGTTCCGGCATGCGGCCCGACAGGGGGAGACTCCGGTCGATGAGGCCTGGTTCCAAGCTGCCGGATTCGCCACGCAGGCATTACCCGCGCCGCACAACTTTGAAGGGGCAGGAGACGCCCTGTTCTGCGGCGATACGTTATACGCCGGCTATCTGATTCGCAGTGATGCCTCGGCGATGCACTGGCTGGCAGGTGACATTGGTTGCCGGGTGATCCCACTGCAACTGGCCGACACGCGATTCTACCATCTCGATACGTGCTTCTGCCCGCTCGATGCCCACACGGCGCTCTACTTTCCCGGTGCGTTCGACAGTTACGCCCAGCAAACGCTGAAGCAGATTCCGCGCTTGATTCCCGTCATCGAAGCGGAAGCCGCCCGCTTCGCCTGCAACGCGGTGGTGGTGGGCAAGCACGTGGTGCTGAACTCCGGCTGTCCGAAGCTGGAAGCCGATCTCGCGGCGAACGGATTCATTCCGCACGCGACGCCGCTCGATGAATTCCTGAAGTCAGGGGGCAGTGCCAAATGCCTGACTTTACGACTCGATGGCGAAGACGCCGCGGTGTGGTAACGCGATGACTTCGTCGGGGCAGGGGCCCCGACCTTTGAAAACCCGCGTCAGCCTTGGCTCTCGAAAGGCCGGGGCCCCCGCCCCGGCGACCTGATTCGTCTCACGGCACGACGATCAGTATTTCAGACCGTTCTTGCGAATGTGCACCCACGGTGCCAACGTGCCGAGTTCCGGTCCGGCATGTGCCCCGGTGAGTTCCACGGCATAGATCACATGGTCGCCGGTGGGCATCTGATTTACGACGCGACCTTCAAGACACCCCAAGGCATCGGCGAGCCACGGCACACCGGTCGCCCCACGGACCACATTCTGTCCGTTGAACGCCGGTTGATCGGGTTCAAAACCGGCACCGAAGTGCTTCAGGAACTGCTTTTGGTTCTCACCGATCAGACAGAGTCCCACAACGGGCGACTCGCGCAGCCAGTCGTGCAGATACCGCTTGCCATTCACCGCGACGGTGACCATCGGCGGACTAAACGACGCCTGCTGTACCCAACTGGCGAGCAGTCCCGTTTCACGGCCATCCGGCAGCCGAGCGGTCAAAATGACGAGTCCGCTCGGCAAACGGCCCAACACGGCGGCGAGTTCAGTGGGAGTGCTGTCAGCAGGTCCGGTGCTCATGTCGCCCATTCTGACCGACAACCGCGGCAACGGAAACCCACCAGGGTCGCCGTGCCGGGAATCACTTGACCTTTGCGATTCCGGAAACCGTCGGCGAGTTCGATCGGCTCGACGACAGGATAACTGCACGAAGGGCAGCAGCGGTTGTCGTAGAGCGCTCGCGCCCTCTCGATGACGTTGAAGACCTGGCCGCGCGAGGAGGCTTCCAGGTTGTCGCCGAAGGGAATGACTGCCGGTTCTTCGAGCGCCACACCACCGGCGGCGTCCACTTCTTCAGGCCATAAGACGCGCAATCGGCTCATCCGTGAGCTCCTTTGACATAGACTAGACAGGTCGCCGAGGTCGCCCCTCATCCTGCGGGCAATCGTCGGCATATTCGTCAAGATCGTTAAAGTCTTACCCGCCGATCGCCGAGTTTGCAAGCGCGATCGCGAAGAATGTATACGCACGACCACTAAGATTAGCCGCGAGGCAACGCCGAGCGCTGCTTCGCATGTCGCGCGGAGCGATCCACGCAGCGCTCGGCGTTGCCTCGCGGCTAAGGATCACGCGAGAATCGGCGCGACGACATGCCCGTGGACGTCGGTCAGGCGGAACTGGCGGCCCTGGAAGCGGAACGTCAGCCGTTCGTGATCGATTCCCAGCAGATGCAGGACCGTCGCCTGGAAATCGTGAACGTGGACCGGGTTTTCGACGGCGTTGTAACCGAATTCGTCGCTGGCTCCGTAGGTCATGCCCGGTTTGATCCCGCCGCCGGCCATCCACAGCGTGAACGCATACGGATGATGGTCGCGGCCCCAGGCCTTCACATCGTCCATGTTGCCTTGCAGGAAGGGCGTGCGGCCGAACTCGCCCCCCCAGATCACCAAAGTGTCTTCCAGCAGGCCGCGTTGTTTGAGGTCTTTGACGAGTGCCGCCGAGGGTTGGTCGGTGTCTTTGCACTGGATCGCGAACTGGGTGGTAAGGTTGCGGTGATGATCCCACCCGGCGTGCATGAGATGGACAAAATTGACGCCGCGTTCCACCAATCGCCGGGCCATCAGACAGTTGTAGGCATACGAACCCTGTCGATGCACATCGGGGCCATACATCTCCAGAATGTGTGCCGGTTCGGTGGAAAAGTCGGTCAGGTCGGGCACACTGGCCTGCATCTGATACGCCATTTCATACTGCGCGATGCGCGTCAGAATTTCGGGGTCGCTGAATTCCTGATGATGCTGCTCATTCAGCACGGCGAGATCATCGAGCAAGCCCCGGCGGAGTTCACGGCTCATCCCATCGGGGTTCGAGAGGTACAGCACCGGTTCGCCGCTGCCCCGGAACTTCACGCCTTGATACTTCGAGGGTAGGAAGCCGGAACCCCAGTAAAAGTCGTAGAAAATCTGTCCGCAGGAGGCTTCCTTGTCGCGCGAGGTCATCACCACGAAGCCGGGGAGTTCCGCCGCTGTCGTGCCCAGGCCGTAGGTCATCCAGGCCCCCAGGCTGGGACGGCCGGGCATTTCGGAACCGGTCAGAAAAAAGGTGGTCGCCGGGGCATGATTGACCGCTGAACTGTGCATCGATTTTACGAAGCAGACGTCATCGACAATCCCGGCGGTATAGGGCAGGTAATCGCAGACCCAGGCACCGCAGTCTCCGTGCTGTTTGAAGCCGGGCAGGGCAGGGAGCACCAGCTTCTTCTGGTTCTGCGTCATCGTCGAGAGGCGTTGCCCCTTGTGAATCGATTCGGGAATCTCCTCGCCGCGATGCTTCTCCATCTCCGGCTTGTAGTCGAACGTATCGATATGCGGGGGGGCACCATTCATGAAGAGATAGATGACCCGCTTGGCTTTCGGCGGATGATGCGGCAACCCGGCGAGACCTCCGGCCGCATGGCCATCTCGGGTCAATAACGAGGCGAGCGCCGCCGTTCCGATGCCGGTTGCCGTCGTGGAGAAGAAATGGCGACGTGTCAGCGCCGCGGTGGGGTTCATGAAGTCGAACATAGTTGTGTTCCCTATCGTCCATTGAGCCGCGAGGCATCGCCGAGCGCTGGTTCGGATGTCGCACGGAGCAATCGATGCAGCGCTCGGCGTTGCCTCGCGGCTAACGGGTTATTCTTTGCACAGGGTTTCATCGAGGTTCAATAACAGCGAACTGATCGCGGTCCAGGCGGCGAAGTCTGCGGGGGACAGATCAAGATCGGGCGGCGATTCCCCGACACGGATCAACGCATTCGCGGCATCAATGTCGCCCGTATATTTCGTTCGCAGTTGCTCCAGCCGATTCAAAAGCACAACCTGTTCGCGTTCGGTGGGGTATCGTGACGTACACAAGCGGAAGGCCAACGCTAACCGTTCGGTATCGGTTGCTCCACCCGTTTTAATTGTTCGCTCTGCGAGGTTTCTCGCCGCTTCGATAAAGGTGACATCATTCAGCGTCACCAGGGCTTGCAATGGTGTGTTGGTCCGGGCGAGTTTGACCGTACAACCCTGCCGACTCGAGACATCAAAGAAGACTGTCGGGCCGACGATGCGTCGCCAGAACTGATACACACTGCGGCGATACAGCGCCACGCCCTGGTCTTGCTGATAACCGATTTTGCCGAACGTCGCTTCTTCCCAGATCCCCGGCGGCTGGTAGCCTTTGACGGGTGGACCACCGACATGTTCTTCGAGCAGACCGCTGACGGCGAGGGCTTGGTCGCGAATCATCCAACTGGGCCAGCGGTAGCGGGGTCCACGGGCCAGAAGTCGGTTATCGGGATCGCGTTCGACGAGTTCGGGGGTGACTTTTGACGACTGCCGATACGTGGCACTGGTCACAATCAACCGGTGAATGTGTTTGACATCCCAACCGCTGTCGATGAGTTCGCACGCCAGCCAGTCGAGCAGTTCCGGGTGCGACGGCTTTTCGCCCTGCGACCCGAAATCTTCGGTCGTTTTGACGAGACCGATTCCGAAGAACGTCTGCCAGATGCGGTTCACCACCACGCGTGCGGTCAGCGGGTTCTCTGGCGACAACAACCAGCGAGCCAGTTCCAGTCGGCTCGGCACCTGCTCTGCCGGTAATGATGTGAGCGTGGCGGGCAAGCCGTGCGTCACCTTATCGCCGTATTTGTCATACGCACCACGCACGAGAATGAACGTCTCGCGCGGATCTTTGCGTTCCCGCATCACCATCGTCCGGGGTAGCGACCGTTCAAAGCTTTCGCGTTGCGACTTCGCTTTCTCAGCCGCCTCTTTGGCCGCGATGACTTCGGCGTGATGGCTCAAAAAATACTCGCGAATCGCCTTCTGTTCCGCATCTTTCCGTTGGTCGCTCGCTTTCTGCAATGCGGCGGCCACATCACCTGGCATGCCTCGGACCACCTCGGGCCGAGCCGTGGTATAACTCAGGCGAAAACGGCCGAGCACGTGCTGTTCATGGGGCGATTGAAACGCCAGCCGAATCGTCAGCACTTCACTATTGGGCACCGTGAGGGGCTGCTTCGGCATGACGATCAATTCGTGTGGCTTGCCGAACTCGGGCAGCACGGCCCAACCGGTGTCGCCCTTGTTATCGACGACGTTCGCCGCGGGCCAGCCCTGCTGTTCAAAATCAGCACTAATGGGATCGAGATCAATCGCCCGGCCATAGACTTCGACGGTCATTTCCGAGAGGACGAAGTTGCCGTTGTCGGCCCGACCAGGTCCATTGTTGATCAGCGATTCATCGGGTAACGCTTCGAGTCGCAAGCCGGTAATGACATCGGCCAGGGGAGGGAAGATCATCGAAAACGTGTCTTTCGCCGGGTTGGTCCCCGTCGCGGTGAAGCTGTGATCCTCCAACTGTGCCAGCGTGGAACCCTGCTGCGATTGCAGCGATTTCGCGACGAGGGGCCGCCATTCCAGCAGCGCGGGAGAGCCCATCGATGCCCCCGACATGGCGAGTGTGGTTTCCCACTCGGGGAGTTGAGTCAACGCGCGATCCTGCGTTTCGTTTTGTTGTTTCCGGGCCAATTGTTCCGCATCGCGCAGTTCCTGTAAGCGGGCCTGCTGCTCTGGCGTGGCGAGACTCATCACGGGATTCGCCAAACCACCGGCGTCGTTGGCGCCCGATTCCTCAATCGAGTTGAAATAGGCCGAAAGCTGGTAGTATTCGCGCTGGGTAATCGGGTCGTACTTGTGGTCGTGGCAGCGGCAGCAGTTGAAGGTGAGACCCAGCCAGACCGTGCCGGTCGTTTCCACGCGGTCCTGCACATAGTCGACGCGCGATTCCTCAGCGATGCGGCCTCCTTCGCCATTGATCATGTGATTGCGATGAAACCCCGTCGCGATGAGTTGCGATTGCGAGGGGTTCGGCAGCAAGTCGCCCGCCAGTTGTTCGATCGAGAACTGATCAAACGGTTGATTCCCATTCAAGGCCGCGATCGACCAGTCGCGCCAGTACCACATCGGGCGGGTGGGGTCGCCCTGGTAACCATTGGTATCGGCATAGCGGGCGGCATCGAGCCAGTCCCACACCATTCGTTCGCCGTAACGTGGAGAGGCCAGTAACCGATCGGCAACGCGGTCGTAAGCTTCGGGGGAAACATCCGCCAGGTATTCATCCAATTCCGAGAGCGTCGGGGGTAGGCCGGTCAGATCGAGAGTCACCCGGCGTAATTGCCGGGCCTTGTCGGCGGCTGGTGCGGCAGCGAGTTGCTCGGATGCCAAATGCTGTTGAACGAAGGCGTCGATGGCATTCTGCTGTGGTCGATCTGGAAGGTTGACGGCTGGGACGGCGGGACGGATCGGAGCGACAAAGGCCCAGTGTTCGCTGTATTCGGCACCGGCATCGATCCATTTCGCCAGCAGGTCGATTTGTTCCGGTGTCAGCTTGCGGTTCGACTTGGGCGGCGGCATCTGCTCCTCGGGATCGGTCGATCGCAGCCGACGCAAGACCTCACTTTCGGAGCTCTTGCCGGGAGTGATGGCGTGAGACATCACTGCTGCGTCACGCTGATCGAGTCGCAGATCGGCGGCACGACTGGACGCATCGGGCCCGTGACAAAAGAAGCAGTTTTCCGACAGGATCGGGCGAATCTGGCGATCAAAATCGATCGGGGGGTCGGCACCTTCGCTGCTTGAAATCGACATGAACACGCCCACGATCGCGGCACAGATTTGAAGGCAGCTCTGGGAGTTTGACGCAAATTGCAGGTAGCGCATGGAGCGGACACTCAGTACCGGGGGCGAGCAAATCGAGACGATTAAATCAGCATGGATTGATGCATCGCGAACGTCAAGGCGAAGTCAGAGATCGAATCTGACAGAAAAAGGTTAGCGCAACACTTCTGCGCTGGTGGTTTCTGGGAGTCATTCCCTGGGCGCTGCGTGGTTCGTGACGAGTTCCGATTATGCCGCGCAATCGCCAAAATCTGGCGTGTGGTTTCTTTTCAACAGTTGACGCGTGGTCAGCGGTGGCGGCATACTCGCGCCAGACACCCCTATTACCCCGATCAGTCATCCGGGATCAATCCGCATTTCCCCCCAATGCCCAGGGCAAGTGGGTTGGCAGGAGTACGAGGTACCATGCGCTACGACTGGCTGCAATCTGTGCGAACTTTCTGTCCGGCGGCTCGGCCGGCTTCACGACGCATCCGGCGGAATCTGGGATCGGTCGCCGCGCTGGTGCAGGGTCTGGAAACGCGCGTGCTGTTGTCAGCGGCGACGTCGCAAGAGACCGCTGCGGCGGTTGATTTGCCCCCTGTCACTGATCAATTCGCTCCGAACGCCGTCATCATCCGGACGCAGATGACCGCTGAAGAGGCGGGCGTGGCTCCGGCCGCTCTGAGCACCTCGGCGGAACTCAACGGGAACGGGTTGCAGTTCAACTTTATCCCTGCGGTGGGCATGCCGGAATTTGCCATTCAAGGCTTTCAGGATGCCGCCGATTTATGGTCATCGATCCTGACCGATGACATTATTGTGAACATCAATATCAACTACACGGCGCTCTCGCCAGGTGTGCTGGGTCAAGCGGGCTCTACGACGCAAGGTGTGTCGGTGGCCAACTATGTCAGCGCGCTGGATGACGATGCCCGCAGTGTCGATGACAACATCGCGGTGGCCAATTTGCCCACCGGGCCCACGATGTCGCTGTACACGAGCGTTCCTACCACGGGGGCCGCCGTGGTTGATAACGACGGCTCGGCCAACAACATGTTCATCGACATTAATACGGCAAATGCCAAAGCGGCGGGTGTGCGACCTGCCGGTGATGCCGGAATCGATGCCTCCATCAGCTTCAGCAGCCTCTTTACCTGGGATTTTGACCGCAGCAACGGCATCTCCTCGGGTGCGTTTGACTTTATTGGGGTCGCCGCACACGAAATCGGCCATGCTCTGGGGTTCGTCAGCGGGGCGGATACGGTCGATTTCACCAGTGGGGTCGGTCCTTCGGCTCCCGTCGACTTAAATGGCTTCCGCGTAGTTCAACCGCTCGACTTGTTCCGCGTGTCAGATGCGAGCATCGCGAACAATACCGACCTTGATTTACGGGCCGATATTACCACCAAGTACTTTTCCATCGATGGCGGCACAACACTGCTGACCACGTTTTCCACGGGGCGGTTTAACGGGGACGGAAGCCAGGCCAGCCACTGGAAAGATAACCTGCTCATCGGGATCATGGATCCCACCGCGGCCCCCGGAGAATACGCGGACATTACCGATGCCGACGTGATGGCGTTTGATGTCATCGGCTGGGATGTGCGGATGGACTTCGGCGACGCCCGCGATGGTGGCCCGGGAACCCTGCCGGGAGACTATGAAACATTTTTGGAAGCCGATGGCCCCCGGCATGGCCTGTTCTCCGCGAGTGGATTGATTTCCGATCAGGCGGGAGCCCCCAAAGTCTTCCTCGGCAGTACGGTGACGGCGGAACTGGATGGCATTGCCAGCGATGGGGCGATCGGCGATACCGGCGATGACGGCATTGTCGGCCTCGGAGATCTGGAACTCGGCCAAACCGCGACGTTCGATGTCGTTTCGACGGGTAACGGTGCCATCCTCGATTACTTCGTCGATTTCAATGCCGATGGTGATTTCGCCGATGCCGGCGAGTCATTCACAACGATTCTGACACAGACGGTGCAATCGGTTTCCATCGCTGTTCCCTTGACAGCCGTCGTCGGCGATAGCGTGGCCCGGTTCCGCATCAGTACCGCGGGCGGATTAACCGCGACGGGAGCCGCTCGCGATGGAGAGGTGGAAGACTACGGCGTGGCGGTCATCGACATCCGTCCGAACGATCCGCCAACGGCGATCAATTTCGTCAATACCGTGCCAAGTTTGCCGGAAAACACGCCGATTCTGAACCTCTTCCGCGTGGCAGATGTGGTGGTGACCGATGATGGCGTGGGTCGCAATAATCTGAGTCTCAGCGGGACAGATTCCGGTTTCTTCCAATTGATCGGGAATCAACTCTTTTTGCGCGCGGGGACGGTGCTCGATTTCGAGACCAAGTCTTCTTACACGGTGACGGTTTCGGCTGATGACCCGGTGGTGGGGACGACTCCGGATGTCAGCGCGGTATTCACGTTCAATGTGCAGAATGTGAACGAACCCCCGACCAGCATTGTGCTGCAGAACGCCATCACCAGTTTGCCGGAAACGACCAGTACAGTCTCGGCCATCTCCTTGGCACAAATCGTCGTGAGTGATGACGGCGTGGGTATGAACAACGTGTTCCTGCAGGGTGTGGATGCGGCCAGCTTTGAAATTGTCGGCGGCTTCCTGCGGCTGCGGTCTGGCGTCGGCCTCGACTTTGAAACCAAGTCGCGCTACGACGTGTTTGTGCGGGTCGATGATCCGGCGGTCGGCACCTCGCCCGATGCCCAGGCCAGCTACACGCTGTTCATTACCGATGTGAATGAAATCCCCACCGGTATTACGGTGCAGCAGGCCGTAACCACCCTGCGGGAAGATGCCAACACGAATGTGCCCATCAACCTGGGGCAAGTGGTGGTCACAGACGACTCACTCGGAACCGAAACGCTGACCCTGACTGGTTCCAATGCGAATGTGTTTGAACTCGTGGGCAACACTTTGAGGTTACGCGCGGGGACCAAGCTGAATTTTGAAGCCAAGACGGTTTACAACGTCTTCATCAACGCGAACGACCCGACCGTCGGCAACGATCCCGATGTCTCGGTCTTGTTCCAGCTCTTCATTACCGATGTGAACGAAGTTCCCACGTCGATGGTGATCCAGAACGCGGTCACCAGTCTGCCGGAAGGGACCGTGATTTCGACTCCGCTGACAGTCGGTACGGTCGTCTTGACCGATGACGCGTTGGGGACCGAAGCCTTGAGCCTGTCGGGGGCTGATGCCGCCCGCTTCCAGCTTGTGGGCAGCGAATTGCGGCTGCGATCGGGTTTGACGCTCGATTTCGAAACGCAGTCGTTCTACACCGTGAACGTGGACGCCAATGATTCCACGCTGCCCGGTGCCCCCGATATCAGCGTGACGTACACCCTGACCGTGCAGGATGTGAACGAAGCCCCGACGGCGGTGTTTCTGATCAACCAGTTCAATACGGTCCTGGAGAACACGCCCACGGCGATCAAGGTCGCCGATATCGTGGTGATTGACGATACGCTGGGTCAGGAATCGTTCACCTTAACCGGGGCCGATGCCGCCAGCTTTGAAGTCTCGGGGACATCGCTGCTGCTGAAGAAGGGGGTCGTGCTGGACTTCGAGACCAAGACGTCGTTCCGCGTGACGCTGAATGTCAACGATCCGATGGTGGGCACCAATGTCGATGCCTCGACCACGTTCCAACTCAGCGTGACCGATCGGAATGAAGCCCCCGTGGTGCCGTTGCAGCAATCGTTCACACTGGCGGCGCGGTCTCGTGCGGGAACGTTGGTGGGAGCCGTGACCGGAACCGATCCCGATTTCGGGCAATCTCTCGGGTACTCCATCGTGGGTGCCAACAACGCCGACGCGAGCAAGGCATTCGGCATCGACAATACCACCGGGCAGATTTTTGTCAGGAACGCTCTGCAGGTCCGGCGACCCGTGGTGTATCGTCTGACCGTGCGGGTGTTTGACTCGGCCTCGCCGTCGCTGTTCACCGACACTCAGGTGACGGTCAACGTGGTGAATAACCTGACGGTGCCGGTGCTGGCCCCAGCCGTGACTCCCTCGGTGGCGAAAGCGACCGCCGCACCGGCCAGCAGTTCGGTCGGTAGTATCACGGCCCCGGTCACCAAGGCTGCGACCGCGACCAAGGTGAAGAAGGACGAGGAATTACCCACGGTGGTGACCGCCGCCGTTCCGTTGCCCGCCAAGACACCCGCCGCGAAAGTTGTGAAGGCCGTGACCAAAACGATTAAGAAGTAACGTTGGCCCGGGATTATCAGAAGCAGGAATTGTGAGGCCGACGAAATTCGGGAGTTGCGAATCGCGCGGGAAGACATCACGATGGTGATGGTTTTAAGGGCCAGGTGATGCCGGTTCGTTCCCAGCGCTGCACTCCGATGACGCCGCGGTCATGTTCAATGATCGCGGTGCGCTGGTTGACGTTGCTGAGCTTTCTGGCGGGTACCATCGGACTTCCAGCGAACCCGTTCACCACGGGAAAGTCGGGTACGTGCTCGTCCAACCCGGGATCGGCCTGCCGGTGCTCGCTGATCAGTCAAAAAATGGGAACGTGCTGCTGCAGTCGCGGTCAAACCAAAGTCCCGGCGGTGGCGTGCCATACGGGTTCAAGTCAGCCTGCCGCGCGCAGTTGTTGTGCCGGAAAATCAAAAACGGCGGCCCCCGTGAAAGCCACGGCGGACGCCCAGCCGAGTTCGCAGACGCTGATGATCTCGTCGTGTCCCTGTGGACCAACGTCGAGCGCGACCATGATGTGGTGTGGTGAACCGCGACTGTTGCCGAAGCCGGTCACGTTGCCCCTGTCCTTCTGTCGGATGGACGAAGTCACCCTCCGCGATGAGCACCAATGGGGTGTGCGGTTGCCGCCCGAATTGCCCCCACCGAAAGTGGTCTCTCTCTAGTCGGAATCGCCCTGGGCGTTTCCATGCCGATGACGGCGTTGTGCCTGGGCACCGCCGTTGTTCGGGCTGCGTTCCGTCGCGCCAAATGCATGCCAGTTCGACTGTCCTGAAACGGGATCGTTCGAGACTTGGCCTGCGCGGCGGTTGACGGACTTCACGACTGCCATCTTTCAGGTTGCCGGACTGACAGGTCCGCGCGCCTGGATGTCGGCAGCGTTCCGAGCATGACCATTTTCAGGAACCTCTCATGACCTTGTCAGATCGGTCCCGCGCGTCGCGGGGCTTTACGCTCATTGAATTGCTGGTGGTGATTGCGATCATCGCCATTCTGATTGCGTTGTTATTGCCTGCGGTCCAGCAGGCCCGCGAAGCCGCCCGTCGCACGCAATGCAAGAACCATCTCAAGCAGATGGGGCTCGCGTTGCATAACTACGAATCGGCGTTCACCGTCTTCCCGATGACGAATGCCCAGAACTATCTGCCCAATACACAGGGGTTTTCGGCTCAGGCGCGGCTGCTGCCCTATCTCGAACAGGCGAACTTGCAGGGCCTGATTGATTTCACGCAGCACGCCTTTACCGGGCCGTTCAACAATCTCGTCCCGAATCCGCAGTTCGCCGCCGCGTTCGCCATTCCGGTGCCCATTTTCCTGTGTCCCAGCGATCCCGCTCCGTCTCAAACCGCTGGGGCGGGTGGAGCGATTTACGGTGGCATCAACTACATGGTGAGTTACGGCAGTGGCACGGGCACCAACTACGATTTGCGCTGGCGCACCGATGGCATCTGCTATGAGAACTCCAATGCCAAAATGCGCGATGTCACTGATGGCACATCGAACACCGTCTTCATGAGTGAATCGGTTCGTAGTGTCGGAGCCGATTTCACCTTGCCCGCGGGGTCGTTGCCACCGTATCCGTATCAGTCGACCATGAATGGTTCGTCGGGGGTTTCTGCCAATCTGCAACCGGTGCAGGGGTTGGCAGGTTCCGGCGGTGCGTGGTCCGGATTCAACAATGCCAGCGGCGTGATTGCCAATCCGAACCTGAATGCTGTCTGGCCGACCATGACCAGCTATCGTGGAGCCGCCAGCCTGGCATTGCGCGGCCGAGGCACATCGTGGGCGCATTCGGGGGCCATCAGCACGATGACCAACGGCTACACCACGCCCAACAGCCGCATTCCCGATATCGTCACGCACTTTACGGGCTTCTTTGGCCCGCGCAGCTGGCACACCGGCGGAGCCCACGTCCTGATGGGTGATGGCACCGTCCGTTACCTCAGCGATAACATCGACATCGCGCTGCATCGCCATCTCCACAGTCGTGATGGCGGTGAAGTCATCGGTGAATTCTGACCGAGCGTGACCAGCCGTTCGCCTCTGATAATTTTCAAATAACCCGGATTGATACTGAAAGGAATAGCAACATGTTTCGTGCCCTCTGCTGCTGCCTGGCCATCGGAGCCAGCCCACTCTACGCCCACGATACTTGGGTGCAGACCAATACCAACCTGATTCGCACGGGAGATGCCGTGCATGTGGACCTGATGCTCGGCAATCATGGCAACGAACACCGCGACTTCAAACTCGCCAGCAAGATCGCACTCGATGGCGTGGAACTCAAAGTTCAATCTCCCGATGGCAAGGCCTACGATCTCAAGTCGCAACTGATCGATGTTGGCTACACGCCCAAAGAAGGCTTCTGGACGGCGAAGTTCGCCGCGACCACGCCGGGGTTGTATGTGGTCCAGCATGCGGTGGATAAAGTCGTCAACCACGGCACGCCGACCCGGTCGCTCAAGTCCGCAAAGACCTTTTTCGTGGTGAGCGAGTCGCTCGACAAAGTGCCACAGGAGAACCCCGGGTTCGATCAACCGCTTGGACATGCCCTGGAACTGGTGCCCGAGGCGAACACCGTCACGCCGATGGGGCCCGACGTGCCGATCCGCGTGCAGGTGCTGCTCAAAGGGGAACCGCTCGCCGGAGCTACGGTGTCGTTCATCCCGCGCGGTACCACGTTGAAGGAAGGCTTGGACCCCGAGTACGAACGGACCACGAACGAAAACGGCCGGGCCATGTTTATCCCCAAGGACGGCAACTATTACCTGGTGGTAGTGCATCATCTCACCGACGAGGCGGGGGCCGATTTCACCGCGACCAAGTACACCGCAACATTAACGGTCTTCGTCCCCGACGTCTGCCCCTGTTGCGGGGAATAACCCGCACCCAATTTAGCCCCCTGTTGCTCGCAACCGGGGGCCTTTTTTCGTGATCATTCCCCCAGCGCTTCGCCATCTCGTCAAACTCCGCTACAATCAATGAGAGCCAGGCGATTGTCCCAGCGAATTCTTCCAGTCCACGAGAGTCAGAAAGAGTCTCTGATGGTTCCTTCGCTGTTCCTGGCCTTGTCACTGCTTGCCACGCCAGATGCCGGTCGCTGGCCCGCGTTTCAGGGAGCCGGGCATACCCCGCTTGTTCCCGCATCGATTCCGGTCACCTGGTCAGAATCCGACCATATCGCGTGGAAGGCCACTACGCCGGGACATGGTCAATCGAGCCCGGTCATCTTCGACAACCACGTTTACCTCACCTCGGTCTCTGGTCCCAATAAAGAGACCTACCATCTGGTCTGCCTCAATCTCGCCGATGGTTCAAAGCTGTGGGAAAAGACCGTCACCTCAACGGACCCGGTCAAAAACAGCTTGTACGTCAGCCGGGCGGCTCCCACCCCCGTTGTTGACGACACCGGCGTCTATGCCTTCTTTGAAAGTGGCGATTACGCCGCCTGGAATCATACCGGCGAGTTACTGTGGCAACGGTCGTTGTCGGTCGATTATGGCAAGTTTCAGAACGAATTCGGCCTCGCCGCGTCGCCGGTGCTCTATCACGACAAGATCATTCAACTGATTGATCATGAGGGTCCGTCTTACGTTCTCGCGCTCGACAAGGCGACCGGCAAGACCGTCTGGAAAACCGATCGCACCGGACGTCGCAGTTGGACCTCCCCCGTGTTGGTCTCCAAAGCGGGTCGCGATGTGCTCGTCGTCAGTTCCGATGGCAGCCTCGATGGCTACGACCCAACCACTGGCAAGCAACTCTTCAACTACACCGAAATCGGTGGTAACACTGGCACCACCCCCTGCGTCTTCGGGGAAGGGCGGTTCCTGATTGCAGCGTCCGCCGGTCAGCGCGGCGAAAATTCCGAACTGGCCAAGAAGTCGAACATGGCGATGGAACTGGTCATCGAGGGCGATACCGTGCGACCCGAAGTGCTGTGGCGGAACGCCGAGGTGACGCCCACCTTTTCCTCGCCGATGGTCCACGCCGGTCATGCCTACTGGATCAACCGCTCGGGCATCCTTTCCTGCCTCGACCTGGCGACGGGCGAGTTGAAGTACACGCAGCGGACGCCGCAATCGGCCTGGGCGACATCGGTCGGCATTGGCGACCGGGTCTATCTCTTCGGTAAAGATGGCATCACCACGGTGATCGCCGCCGGCCCGGAATTCCAGGTGCTGTCCGAGAATCCGTTATGGAATCCGGAGACCGCACCGAAAGATGAAACGCTGATCAACCAGGAGACGGAACCTCAACGCCGCGGTGCCGCCGCCACCTTTGCCAGTCCCATCCAATACGGCGTCGCCCTCGTCAACGGCAGCCTGCTGATCCGCTCGGGGACGGTGCTGTACTGCGTGCGGTAGGGGGGGCTATGTTGTCGCAGAGTGTGCCACTAGCTCTGCCGATGTGGATGCCATCGAAAGCACCAGCTGAAGGTCCATCAATCCAGGACCAATCCGGAAGACTTCCCGGCCGGGCTACGCTCTCAAGGCAACACTGGCCAAGCCAGTGGCACACATTCACTAGTGCCACCCAGCCGCGTATCGAACCCTGAAGCTGGAAATCACCATCGATAAAACTGGGCACGGTTCGGCTCGTTTTCCCAACGCTGAATTACAGCGGCGCTGGCTTCAATATTATTGGGCGGCACAACTTGGGCCCGATTTTCCAGTAAAGTAGTGAGTTAGTCACTCGGAGAAGCGGGGTGGCAAGACGCACGATCCACTCGCGTTCTTCCCCTTGGGCGTCGTAGTGGGGTACAATCTAGACATGGCTACAGAACTTAGCAAAGAGCTGGCTGCCGCCCTGAACGCGACAGGTGAAAACGAACTGGAAGTCGTCGATCCTGATACGCGGCGGAAGTACTTCGTTGTGGATGCTGATATTCATCGACGGGCCATGGAGGCGCTGCGCCGCCAGCAGGATCGCGACGCGATCGCCCAAGGCCTAGCCGAGATGGAAGCGGGGCAAGGCAAGCCGCTGGATCAGGCATTTGCCGACATGCGAGGACGACTGGGGTTCCCTGTGGCGAAACCATGACGTTTCAGGTGGTCTTGCTCAATCAAGCGGAAACGGACATTGAGACAAATGCACGCTGGTGGGCGCTGCACCATTCCGTCGAGCAGGCCGTCCGTTGGTTTGACACCGTCCATCAGCAACTCAAATCACTGGAGCAATTCCCCGAAAGTCACGGGCTGGCGGCGGAGAACGCCCACGCCCTTACTGACGTTATGGCGTGCCACTCACCCTCGCACTGGCAAAGCCGGTGGCACACTCCATCCTCGGTTCCACCCCCGCGGAACAACACGAAACATGGCCAATTCTAAAGTTGGCGTCCAACAGCAAGTAGGGCAAAAAACGCGAAGGTAATGACCAGCGACAGAACCAAGGAAATGGCACTCACTGCTCTAGCCCAGTTACCCGATCGATTGTTGGCGATAAATGCAGCGAGTGCTATGCACACCCCTACGATTGGCACCAGAGATAGGAATCCGCTAAGCAGAGCAAGCACCGGACCGATCACAGAGCCAGATCCTTGAACGCCTCGGGACAAACGATTCTCCTCCGGCAGGCTGCTCTCTAGTTCTACTGCAACTTCAGAATCTCGTGAAAGGGGTTCCACCAACAAAATCAGCACACTTGCGATGAGCCCCAATACTGCTCCACCAACGAGCCACTCCCACGACAAGTCTTTCCCTTGTCCCCTGGCTGCTCGAAAACCGCAAATTGCGCCTACTACAATACCGACGAATGGCGCAGCCCAGCGAGGAAAAGTCACATTTCGCATATTGATGTGGCACCTGAATCTGATTCTCACTACGGAACGATTCATATTGTAGTACGGCAGCAGAGTATCAATTGTAGGATTGGACAGGCTATGGTAACGCAGGCTGCCCCGGCCATTTTTGGCCGGGTGCCGCAGGCACAAGATGCAGTGCCTTGGTTGATGAATGTCCTGAAACACCCTACGAACAGAGAGTGACTCCCACGACTTGCTGAGTGCGAGATACCTCATAGTAAACGACGCCTCTCGGTGTGACATCTTGTCGCTGCGCGACCCCGCCACATGTGGCCGGGCCACCCCGTGCCCTGCCACCCTACCGCTTTGTTTGATCAAATGCACATTCATGGCGTACAATTACGAAAACCACGGCTTGGGTTGCCAGATTGGTGGCGGACTGCCCGCCCGCGAATCGCTGTAACACAAGTCTATGCAATGCGTTACCATCCCCCCGGCGATGTGCCGATTGTTTTTGCCGCTGTGATTCTTGCAAAGCAGGTCCCATGTCTCAACACGATATCGGTTTGATTGGTCTGGCCGTGATGGGTCAGAATCTCGTCCTCAACATGGCCAACCACGGGTTTTCCGTCGCGGTTTACAATCGCACCACGGAAACCACCGACAAGTTCATCGCCAGCTTGCCGAACGAATCGTCCGACAAGGTGCATCCCGGCACGGTCGATCGCGTGCAGGGTTATCACGACCTGAAGGACTTCGTCGCCAGCCTGCAAACGCCCCGCCGCGTGATGATCATGGTGAAGGCGGGGGGCCCGGTCGATGCCGTCATCAACGAACTCAAGCCGCTGATGTCGAAGGGCGACATCATCATCGACGGCGGGAACTCCGACTTCCGCGATACCAACCGCCGCTATGCCGAACTGAAGGCCGAGGGCTTCCGGTTCATGGGCAACGGTGTTTCTGGTGGGGAAGAGGGGGCCCTCAAGGGCCCGAGCATTATGCCCGGCGGCGATCCCGAAGCCTGGCCGTTCGTCAAGGACATCTATCAGTCGATCTCGGCGAAGGTCGGCCCGAACGCCGACATTCCCTGCTGCGAATGGGTCGGCGAAGCCGGGGCCGGTCACTACGTGAAGATGGTGCACAACGGCATCGAGTACGGCGACATGCAGCTCATCTGCGAAGCCTACTTCATTCTGAAGCACGCCCTCGGCCTGACGAACGCCGAGTTGTACAACGTCTTCAAGTCGTGGAATGAAAGCGAACTCGAAAGCTACCTGATCGAGATCACCCGCGACATCTTCACGGTGAAAGATCCGGCCACCGGCAACGATCTGGTCGACATGATCCTCGATACCGCCCAGCAGAAGGGGACCGGCAAGTGGATGAGCCAGCATGCCCTCGACCTGGGTGTGCCGACCACGCTGATCACCGAAGCCGTGTATGCCCGGTGCCTGTCGGGTCAGAAAGACGCCCGCGTGAATGCGTCCAAAGTGCTGTCGGGACCGACCGACGCCAAGTTCACGGGCGACAAAACGCAGTTTATCGAAGACGTGAAGCAGGCGCTCTACGCATCCAAGCTGTGCAGTTATGCCCAGGGTTATGTGCAGTTGGACGCCGCCGCGAAGGAGTTCGGCTGGAAGTTGAACAACGGCAACATCGCCCTGTTGTGGCGGGGTGGCTGCATCATCCGCAGCGCGTTCCTCGGCGACATCAAGGCCGCCTTCGACAAGAACCCGCAACTCGAAAACCTGCTGCTCGACGACTTCTTCAAGGCGGCGATCGACAAGGCTCAACCCAGTTGGCGACGCGTGATCGCCACCGCCGTCCAACTCGGCCTGCCGATTCCCGTCTTCAGTGCGGCCCTCAGCTACTATGACGGTTATCGCAACCCGCGACTGCCCGCCAACCTGCTGCAAGCCCAGCGCGATTACTTCGGTGCCCATACCTATGAACGCATCGATCAACCCCGCGGCAAGACCTTCCACACCGACTGGATCCGCGAACGCAAGATTTCGTAATCTGCCGACGTGAGATGCAACAACACCGAAGCCCAGGGAACGCGTTCCCTGGGCTTCGTGTTTTTCACATCTGAATAATCGTCAGGCGGGATGCTGCGTGACAACGAGACAAATGGCTGTTAAAACATACCTGTGTCATCACTTGTATGCCATCTGATTCCAGCCAACAGGTGATTGCAGGAGTATTCCAATAACTATGCGTTACGGCGTGGAAAGTCGCGCCAGATACATGAATGAATTTCAACTGTTTGCACATGGCGTGGAGTTTGACCCGGACGCATACCTGTCCATTTCCCCACTGAATTTTGATGGAGTGTGGCACAAGGGTGAGTCCGGCTACGATCATCCGAAGTCAAGTGGTGTGTTCAAGGTGCTTGGTGATGGCTGCACTTTGCCAATCTTTGAGCAAGAACAGATTGCTATCGAATACCTTTCGGCCAACCGTGATGCACTGAAGGCACTGGCACAGCACCCACATGTGACAACGTTCAACCTAGGGTTGCAGTACCACATCGTACTGGATGCTACGATAGTTGGGTTTTGTATGGGACCTTCAGCGCAGCTCATGTGGCACTGCCTCGATATCGGTATCACCCCCACTTACTACGTCACTTTGGACAGGTGGCAGATTGAGTAAGCGAGTAAGTCGTTAGATCTGTAGGGCAAGCACCAGCGGGGTGGCCCGGCTACTTCTGGCCGGGTGCCGGCGGGGTGGCACTGACAGCTTCTGATTTTGTGTGCCACTGGCTCTGCCAGTGCAATGATGTGCGGGCCTGCCACTGAGACAAGGAAGACACTGGCATAGCCAGTGGCACACTGCGGCAAGACTTACCACACTCACTGGTCGGCGTACGCAAGATTGCGTGATCTACCGGAGTGAGAGGAATCAACACAGAAGCCCAGGGATCGCCATCCCTGGGCTTCGTGCATTTATATCGGTTCCGCGCGGAAGGTGAACTCGCCGTGTTGGACGTCGAGGTAGACCTTCGAGCCTTCATCGAACTCTCCGGCGAGCAGGCGGTTGGCGAGTTCGTTTTGCAGGCGCTGTTGAATGACCCGCTTGAGCGGTCGTGCCCCGTAGACCGGGTCGTACCCTTCATCGGCGAGGACATTCTTCGCCGCGTCGCTGACTTCGAGTTCGATATCCTGATCGGCCAGCCGCTGCTGCAATTTGGCGAGTTGCAGGTCGACGATCTGCCGAATTTCCTTCTTTTGCAACGGGTGGAACACGATGGTTTCATCCACACGGTTCAGGAACTCGGGCAGGAACTCCTTCCGCAAGGCGCCCAGCACCCGTCGACGAATTTCCGCGTCATCTTCCTGTTCCGACAATTCCATGATGAGCTGACTGCCGATGTTCGACGTCATCACCACTATGGTATTGGTGAAGTCGACGGTGCGGCCATGACTGTCGGTCAAACGGCCATCATCGAGGAGTTGCAGCAGCACATTGAAGACGTCGCGGTGAGCCTTCTCGATCTCATCGAGGAGCAGCACGGTATACGGCCGCCGACGCACCGCCTCGGTCAGCTTGCCCCCTTCTTCGTAGCCGACGTATCCCGGAGGAGCCCCGATCAGCCGGGCCACGGAATGCTTCTCCATGAACTCCGACATATCGATCCGGACCATCGCCCGTTCATCGTCGAACAGGAACTCGGCGAGGGCTTTGCAGAGTTCGGTCTTACCGACACCGGTCGGACCGAGAAAGATGAACGAACCAATCGGCCGATTGGGATCCTGCATGCCCGAGCGGGAACGACGAACCGCGTTCGCGACCGCGGTGACGGCTTCTTCCTGGTTGATCATGCGGCGATGAATGGCGTCTTCCATGTCGAGCAGCTTCTGCCGTTCGGTTTGCAGCATGCGTGATACGGGCACCCCGGTCCAGGTGCTGACCACCTTGGCGATGTCCTCTTCGCTGACTTCTTCGCGCAACAGGCGTTGGCCTTCATCGAGCGCGGCGACTTTGCTTTCCATGTCGGCGAGACGTTGCTGCGCGACCTTGAGTTGTTGTTCCGACTGGAAGGCCCGCATGTAGTCGTCGTTGTTGTTGGTCCGCTGCGCCTGCGAGAATGATTGTTCGTATGCCGCGCGCAGTTTTTCGATTTCCTCCTTGAGCGGCCGCAATCCCGAAAGGGCCGATTTCTCGGCTTCCCAGCGGGCTTTCAGCGTTTTGACCGACTCTTCGCGTTCGGCGATTTCCTTCTTGAGGGACTGCAACCGCTGCTGATTGTCGGCCCCGCTTTCTTTGCTGAGTGCCGCCGCTTCGATCTGCAACCGCGTCAGTTGCCGGGTCGCTTCGTCGATCTCGACGGGCATGGAATCCATTTCCATCCGCAGGCGCGACGCCGCTTCATCGACGAGATCAATCGCCTTATCGGGCAGGAACCGATCGTTGATGTACCGGTCGGACAACGTTGCCGCCGCAATGAGGGCATCGTCCGTGATCCGCACGCCATGATGGGTCTCGTAGCGTTCCTTCAAACCCCGCAGGATCGAGATAGTATCTTCGACCGAGGGTTCACTCACCTGGATCGGCTGGAAGCGGCGTTCGAGAGCCGGGTCTTTCTCGATGTACTTGCGGTACTCATCGATGGTGGTCGCACCGACACAATGCAACTCGCCCCGCGCGAGGGCGGGCTTGAGCAGGTTCGACGCATCAACCGCTCCCTCCGAAGCACCCGCCCCCACGACGGTGTGCAGTTCATCGATGAACAGTATGATTTTGCCCTGGGCCTCGGTCACTTCTTTAAGGACGGCTTTGAGGCGGTCTTCAAATTCGCCGCGGTACTTCGCCCCGGCGATCAGGGCGCCCATATCGAGCGCAATGACTTTCTTGTCCTTCAGGTTCTGCGGCACATCGCCCATCACAATGCGGTGGGCAATCCCTTCGACGATGGCGGTCTTGCCGACACCGGCATCGCCCACGAGGACCGGGTTATTTTTGCGGCGGCGCGACAGCACCTGGATCACGCGACGAATTTCGTGATCGCGGCCGATGACCGGGTCGATCTTGCCTTGCTTCGCGAGCGCGACGAGATCTTTGCCGTACTTTTCGAGCGCCTGATATTTGTCTTCGGGGTTTTGATCGGTCACTTGTTGCGATCCTCTCACATCCTTGAGGGCCTTGAGGACATCGGTTTGCTGGACGCCGTTGAGTTCCAGAATCTTCTTCGCGGGGTCGTTTACCGTGGTGAGTGCCAGCAACAGATGTTCCGTGGAGACGTAGGCATCCTTCATGGTCTCGGCGACTTGGTCGGCCTGATTGAGGGCCTGCATCAAGGCTGGACTGACATGGGGTTGTCCGCCGGATTGTTGCGGCAGCTTCCGCAGATCGGCTTCGATGATCGACGTCAACTGACCGAGGTTGATGCCGATTTTATCCAGCAAGGGCCGGACGATCCCTTCGCGCTCGTTCAGAAGCGCCGCCAACAGATGCAGAGGCACGACTTGCGGATGCCCTTTGCTCTCGGCCAGTTGCTGGGCGTTTTGCACCGCTTCCTGGGCTTTGACGGTGAGTTTGTCCATGCGGAAGGCCATCGGTCGATCCTTTCAGGACGAACGTTTTCTGTCGTTGCACGAAAGCTATCGTGAACGCGGTTGATTGTAACGATTGGGATTGCGGGATTTGATCACGGCGAGACGAGACGGGAGAGGGCAGGGGGGAGCAGGCGTCCCTGATGAGGGAATCATCAGGGACGCCGGGCAGCAGATCTTTTTTTGAGGCTCAGCTCTTCCGTTCGAACTCGGCGTCGATCACGCCGTCATCACCTGGCGACTGTGGGGCTCCGTCGGCACTAGGAACGGCGGCCCCTGCCGCGGCGGCTTGTTCGTGCATCTTGCTGAAGGCCATCAGTGCCTGTTGCAGATTGGATACGGCCGACTTGATGGCGGCGACGTCCTCACCCTTCTCGGCGGTTTTCACCTGTTCCATCGCACCTTCCACGGCCGACTTCGCCGACGCATCGAGCTTGTCGCCATGTTCCTTCAACGTCTTCTCGGTTTCGTAGATGACGCGTGACGCTTCGTTCTTCGCTTCCGCGATTTCGCGACGGCGTTTGTCTTCGGCAGCGTGCGATTCCGCGTCACGCTTCATCTTTTCGACTTCACCCGTGTCCAAACCGCTGGCGTTCTGCACCTTCACGGTCTGTTCTTTACCCGAACCCAGATCCTTCGCTTTGACGCTGAGGATGCCGTTGACGTCGATATCGAACGAGACTTCGATTTTCGGTTCGCCGCGGCGGGCGGGGGGAATGCCGTCGAGGTTGAACTGGCTGAGCAGGCGGTTGTCGCGGGCCATCGGTCGCTCGCCCTGGTAGACGCTGACCGTCACCGCCGTTTGACCATCGGCGGCTGTCGAGAACGTTTCTTTCGCGGTTTTGGGGATGGTGGTATTGCGTTCGACGAGTACCGTCATGATGCCCCCTTCGGTTTCGATCCCCAACGAAAGTGGCGTCACGTCGAGCAGCACCACGTCTTTCACGTCGCCCGTGATGATGGCCCCTTGGATCGCTGCACCAATCGACACGACCTCATCGGGGTTCACGCCTCGGTGGGGTTCCTTGCCTTTGAAGAGCTTCTTAACGAACTCCTGCACTTTGGGCACGCGGGTTGAACCGCCGACGAGCACGACTTCGTCGATCTGCTCGGGTGACAGCTTCGCATCGCGCAGTGCGTTTTCAACCGGACCACGGCAACGCTCGACGAGATCATCGACCAACCGCTCAAAGTCGGCCCGCGTGATCGACATCTGCAAGTGCTTCGCACCAGTGTTATCGGCGGTGATGAACGGCAGATTGATGTCGGTCGCCTGCTGGCTTGAGAGTTCTTTCTTGGCCTTCTCCGAGGCTTCACGCAAGCGCTGCAATGCCATCGCATCTTTGCGCAGATCGATGCCATTTTCCTGCTGGAATTTGTCGGAGATGTAATTCACAAGGCGTTGATCGAAGTCGTCACCACCCAGGTGAGTATCACCGTTGGTGCTGAGCACTTCGATCAGTTCGTCGCCGACTTCCAGTACCGAAATATCAAACGTTCCCCCGCCGAGATCGAACACGGCGATCTTTTCATTCTTCTTGCTTTGCAGGCCATAGGCCAGCGCCGCTGCGGTGGGCTCGTTGATCACACGGTCGACGGTGAGCCCGGCGATTTCGCCAGCATCTTTCGTGGCCTGACGCTGGGCATCGTTGAAGTAGGCGGGAACCGTAATCACCGCGTTCTTAACGGTATGTCCCAGGTACGATTCGGCCGACTCCTTCAACTTCCGGAGCACCATTGCCGAGATTTCGGAGGGGGTGTAGGTCTTGCCGTGGACTTCGACTTTGACGTACTCATTCGGACCGCCGACGACCTTGTACGGGACGATCTTTTCTTCGGATTCGACTTCCGAATGTCGGCGTCCCATGAAGCGTTTGATCGAGTAAATGGTGTTGTGGGGATTGGTGACAGCTTGGCGTTTGGCGGGGTCACCCACGAGGCGATCACCCTTTTCGGTGAAGGCGACCACGCTGGGAGTGATGCGGTTGCCGTCCTGGTTGGCGATGACTTTGACCTCGCCCCCTTCCATGACAGAAACCACAGAGTTGGTGGTTCCCAGATCAATCCCAATAATCTTCTCTTGGACGGCCATAAATTTTGCTCCGAGTGCAAGGCCATGGCGGATCGCCGCGGCGCGGTTGGTGTGTCGTGATTCAGATGACAGCGGAATGCAGGTCTGGCGAGAGAGAAGCAGATAACGTGCCAGTTGCCGGGTACCTGATCGCGTCAGTCGGATCTTGTTATTCCGCAGTATGTTGCGGAAATCGCGATGATTTCAAACACAACCGAGGAGTTAGAGTTACTGCCAGAGTGGCATAGGCTCGCTCAGTTGCCCGTCGAGTTGGCAACTGCCATTTTGGCGTGGTCGGGAGATCGACCGGAAAATCCTCATCTGTCGGGATCGATTCATGGGCCGGTCCCTCAGCAAACAGGTGACCGGCTTGAATTTGGCACTATTGACTTGTACAAATCGTGTTCCGCAAGAGTCGCGGCGCTCAGCTTCGGGCGTCGATAGCCGTCGACAGTGCCTGCAAAATGGCTCTCGAGGCGGTTTGCGTCAATCGCAATAAACTGTTGCAGCAATAGAGTTTGCATACCCGTTTGCCGCCCCGTTGTCACTGGTGGCCCTGAGTTGAGGTGGACATGGCCAGTAAGAAGGTGCCCAAAAAGCGTCCGAAATCTGCCTCAGCAACCTCGGCGGCTGCCAGTTCCAAACCCGCGACACCCAAAGGGCCCACCGAAGCCGATTTGAAGCGAATTGACGACGAAATTCTGAAGCTGGTCAACAAGCGTGCCGAAGCCACGGCACGACTGCTGGAACAGGCCCAGGATCGACGGTCGCTGGTCTATCAGCCCCGGTTGGATGACGACCTGTACGCCCAGTTGGAAGCAGACAATCCCGGGCCACTCACGGGCCGCGCAGTACGCGGCGTGTTCCGCCAGATTCTGAGTGCGGTGCGCAATCAGGTTCGCACGCAACGTGTCGCGTATCTCGGGCCGGCCTTCAGCTTTACCCATCTGGCTGCCATCGAACGCTTTGGGGAATCGGCAGACCTGATTCCGGTCAATACCATCGCCGCGGTCTTTGAAGAAGTGAACCGCGGGCATGCAGACTTCGGTCTGGTTCCCATTGAGAACAGCACCGATGGGCGGATCATCGACACCCTCGACATGTTTACGCGGTTGCCGCTCCGCATTTGTGGGGAAGTGCAACTGGCGATTCATCACAACTTGCTGGGACGCACCCCCCGGGCGGAAATCACCGAGATTTACAGCAAGCCGCAGGCGCTGTCGCAATGCCGCGACTGGCTGAGCCGCAACATGCCCCATGCGCGGCCGATCGAAGTGGCGAGCACATCCACGGCGGCACAACTGGCCCGCGATAAGCCAGGGGTGGCGGCAATCGCCAGTCGTCAGGCTGCCTTGGAGTATCAGCTCGAGATTCTCGCGGAGAATATCGAAGACAACAAAACGAACGTGACACGGTTTGCGGTGATTGGCGACCGCCAGATGACGCCCACCGGCCGCGATCGTACCTCGCTGCTGCTGCAAATACCGCATCGTCCGGGAGCACTGTCCGATGCGTTAGCGATCTTCAAAGCGGCCAAGTTGAATCTGACGTGGATTGAATCGTTCCCGTTACGCGGGCCGGAAAGTGGCTACATTTTTTTCATCGACTGTGAAGGCCATCTCAAAGATGCCAAGATGAAGAAAGTGCTGGAATTGCTGGCGGGAACAGCCGTGCGGTTGGAAGTGCTGGGGTCTTACCCGCGCAGTGAGCCGCTGGAATAATGCCGATGGTCGAGAGTTGATGGTCGAAAAGCCGTCATCGCTGAGTGGCGTGACAATCACATCCGTTGATTGATGAGTTGAAGCCTTCAAGCCATGACACTGGCTTGAATTTCAGATTTATAAGGAAGACTGCAATGCGACGGCCGTTTGTGGCTGGCAACTGGAAGATGAACTTGACGCTCTCTCAGGGGCAGGCACTCGCGCAAGCGATCGCCGCCGAATGCCGGGAAGGGGAGAGCGTCGATGTCGCCGTTTGTCCGGCGGCCCCGTATCTGCTGCCGATTCGTGAAGCGATCGCGGGGAGCGGCGTACAACTGGGGGCGCAGAACGCGTATTTTGCGGCTCCGGGCGCGTTCACGGGCGAAATTGCGCTCGATATGTTGCTCGATGTCGGCTGCCAATGGGTGATTCTCGGTCACAGCGAACGCCGCCAGTACTTTGGCGATACCGATGCGTTGATCAACAAGAAGTTGCTCGCGGCCCGCGCCAAGGGGTTGGGCGTCATCTTCTGCGTCGGAGAATTGCTGGCCGAGCGTCAGGAAAATCGCACCGAAGCCGTGCTCGAAACGCAGATGTCTGGGGGCTTAGCCAATGTCGATGCCGGCCTGATGGACGGCGTGGTGATTGCTTATGAACCGGTGTGGGCAATTGGAACCGGGGTGACCGCCTCGCCCGATCAGGCGGAAGCGGCCCATCTTTATCTTCGCAACTGGCTGCGCAGCCAGTACAATGACACTGTCGCCGACAACATGCGAATTCAGTACGGCGGCAGCGTGAAGCCCGATAACGCGGCGGAATTGTTGTCGCAGCCCAATGTCGATGGAGCGCTCGTGGGCGGAGCGAGTTTGAAGGCCGATCAGTTTCTGCCGATCATTCGCGCGGCCCGTGGCATCGTGAAGTAACAGGATTCTGGCAAAGTCACAGTCTGGCGCGATTTCCGCCGCGACTGTCAAAGGATGTGTGTGATGACCGGTTGGCTCCCCTATGTCACGATGTCGCTGCTGATGTTCTGCGGCATGCTGTTGATTTTCATCATTCTGCTGCAGCGCGGGCGTGGCGGCGGCTTGGCCGGTGCGCTCGGCGGCGCGGGTGGTCAAAGCGCGTTCGGCACCAAGGCGGGCGATGTCTTCACGAAAATCACCGTCGGCCTGGCCATGGTGTGGGTGCTGTTTGCGGTCATCAATGTTTACGCGATGCGGCAGGGAAGCACGAAATTCAAAGGCGGGACCGATGCGGTACCCACTGCGCCGTCCCTCACAGCCGATCCCTTGAAAGATCCCGCTGCGACGGGGTTAACGGCTCCGGCTGACACCGAAATTAAGGATCCCGCAGCCACAGATGCGGCAGCACCGCAGGCTCCGGAATCAGGTACGCCAGAAGCCGCTGCTCCGGCGAGTCCCGAGAAGACAGATGCGGAAAAGCCTGCCACGGAAGAAGCGGCGAAGTCTCCCACAGAGGCTGAGGCCAAAACGCCGGAACCGGCCGCCGAGAAATCAGCCGATCCCGCCGCGCCGGCAGAGGCGAAAGCCCCGCAATAAGGTGCATTTCCTGTCGGATTTAATCGCTTTCGCACATAGAGGCGATCGTACTGCCTGGATGTGTGGTTTGCCGGCCGTCGCTGGGCGGTCTTCGCCGGTTTTTCGTACTGAGAGAACGCATTGTGCTCTTGAGCATGACCGGCTTTGGTGAAGCTCGTGATCAAGTCGCGGGAATCCACGTCACCGCCGAACTGAGAAGCGTCAACCACCGCCAGTTCAAATTGTCGCTGCGCTGCCCAGACCCGTGGTCGCGATTTGAACCCGAGATCGAACGGAGCCTGCGCGAACAGATCACCCGCGGTGCCGTTTCGTTGTCGCTGCGGGTCGACCGTGAAGCCTCGACCAATTCCACGCGGATCAATCCCGAGCTGCTGGGACAGTATTGGCGGCAGTTGCAGGCTTGTGCGCAGCAATTGTCTGCGCCGATCCCGCAAGATCTGACTCTGGTCGCACAACTTCCCGGGGTGATCGATACCGGGGAAGGGGTGCCCGCCGATCCGGAAGCTGTCGGACCCGATCTGTTGCAATTGATACGGGCTGCGCTGACCAGCTACCAGGGCTTTCGCGAGCGCGAAGGGACCGCCATGCAGGCCGATCTGCAGGCCCATCTGGCGCTGATCCGCCAGAATGTCGACCTGATTGCCCAGCAGGCCCCCGAGGTGATTGCCGAATATCGGAGCAAGCTGCAACTGCGGATCCAGGAAGCGTTTGCGCACGCTCAGATGGATTCCACGATCACACCTGCCGACCTGATTCGCGAAGTCGCCTTGTTCACCGACCGAACCGACATCAGCGAGGAACTGGTGCGGCTGCGGAGCCATATTGACCAGTTTGAACGGCTGCTGAGCGTGACGGAATCGACGGGCCGAAAGCTCGATTTTCTCTGCCAGGAACTGTTTCGCGAAGCCAACACGATTGGCTCAAAGGCCAATCATATCGGTATTTCGCATGCGGCAGTCGACATTAAAACCGCGATCGAACGGATGCGGGAAGTCGTGCAAAACGTGGAGTGACCGACGTGTCCGCCAGTCCCGCGAACTCACCGTTTCAAATTGTGGTTCTTTCCGGCCCCAGCGGCAGTGGGAAGACCACGATCGTAGAGCATCTCTTGGCTGCGGCCCCCGTGCGGCTGGTGAAATCGGTCTCGGCGACGACACGGGCACCGCGCGTCGGAGAGATTCCTGGTGAATCGTACTATTTCCTTTCACCAGAAGAGTTTCAGACACGCCTGGTGAACGATGAGTTCCTCGAAACCGCCGAGGTTTACGCGGGCCTGTGGTATGGGACGTTGAAGTCGGAAGTTGAACGGGCGCGGGCACTTGCGGGTTGGTCGCTACTGGAAATTGATGTCCAGGGGGCCTTGCGGGTGATGGATCTCTATCCCCAGGCGGTGACGATCTTTGTGAAGCCCCCGTCGATGGCCGTCTGCGAACAGCGGTTGCGAGCGCGGAAGACCGACAGCGATGCGGTCATCCAGCAGCGACTGGCCAAAGTTCAGCATGAATTATCGTTTGCGGATCGTTACCGCCATCTTGTGGTGAATGACAATCTCGAACAGGCTATTCAGGAAATTCGCGGGATTCTGGACTCTTATCGCTGAAATGGTCATAATGCAGGTTCGGCCGAAACACGGCCTCAGGCACCAGAAGGAACTCGCGGCATGTTGGAAGAGTTGAAAGAGGAAAGCATCGTCAACAAGTGTGGCGGACGGTTCAAGCTCTCGTCCCTCATTCAAAAGCGCATGGTCGCGCTGCTGCGTGGTGCCCGTCCGCTGGTCGAATTGCAGTCCAAGAGCCACATGGAAATCGTGGTGCAGGAAATCCTGCAAGATAAGATCTTCCTGGATGCCACCGGCAACGTTGGCGAACGTCCTAAAGTTATGGCCGATGCTGGTCCTACGCTGGATGACCTGTAGGCTTAAGAGCAAAGAGTTGAGGGCCGAGTGTGCTAGCGTCCCATGTTTGCCTCTCGGGACTCACCACTCTGCCAAGGCGGTGACGCATGCAAGGCCGGGAAATTGTGCTCGGCGTAACCGGGGGAGTCGCGGCCTACAAGGCCGCCGACCTGTGCAGCAAACTGGTGCAGCAGGGGGCCCGCGTGACCGTCGTGATGACCGCGGCCGCAGAAAAGTTTATTGGCCCAACCACGTTCGCGGCCCTCACGGATCGTCCGGTCTATCGCGATGCGTTCCAACCGGTCGAGCACCATCGCGGTGAACACATCGGCCTGGCACAACGGGCAGAACTGATTGTCGTTGCACCGGCGACGGCAGATTTTCTGGCACAAGCGGCGCACGGGTTCGCGGGGGAACTCCTCTCGACCATGCTGCTGGTGGCGACATGCCCGATTCTCATGGCTCCCGCGATGAATGCCGACATGTGGGCCAAACCCGCAGTGCAGCGGAACATCGCGCAGGTTCAGGCGGATGGTGTCATCATCATTCCGCCTGGTGACGGCTGGCTGAGTTGCGGTCAGATCGGCCCCGGCAGAATGGCGGAACCGGCAGAGATCATGCACCACATAGGCACTGTACTCGGTTGAGCGGTTATGCGAATTCTCATCACCGCCGGGCCCACGCGCGAATATCTGGATGATGTGCGTTACCTGAGTAACGCCAGCAGTGGCCGCATGGGTTATGCCCTGGCGGAGGCGGCGCTGGCGGCCGGGCATGAGGTCGTCCTGATCAGTGGCCCTGTGGCGCTGCATCCCCCGGCTGGTGCGCTGGTGCGTCTGGTCGAGACGACCGATCAGCTTCTCGCCGCGTGTGATGCCGCCTGGCCCGACTGCGATGGTGTGATCGCGACCGCTGCCGTCTGCGACTACCGACCCCGCGCACGCTTTCCTGGCAAATTCGCCAAAACTGGCGTCTCTCTGGAACTCGAACTGGTGGAAACGGCAGACGTTCTGGCGGAACTTGGGCGCAAGAAGGCGCATCGCTGGATCATGGGGTTCGCGCTCGAATCGGAAGAGTTCGCGCACATCAATGCCCTTCGCAAACTCAAGGAAAAGAACTGCGACGCGATCGTGCTTAACCGTCCCACGGCGATTGGGTCGGCAGATAACTCCGTGGAGATTATTGATCGCTCGGGCGACACCGTGGCCCGCCTGGCTGGCCCCAAAACCGTAGTCGCGACCGAACTGTTGCAGTGGATTTCGCAGGCGTTTACCTCGAATCGCGCCTGATCGACGCAATCCCGCCGGCCTCGATACCTCTCACAATTCGCGTCGCCGTTACAATCGGCCTGATGCGACCCGAACTCGCGCGATGTGGCGAAAAGGCATCATCTCGCGTCGCGTTTTGGCAGCACGTCAAAATCCAGGTGGTAGGTTCTCGGAGAGCGGCAGTGCGCGACGTGTGTTCGCCCATCTTCCGCGGGGCATGCGGGGAGTATGCCCGATGGTTCGTCATCCGGTCTGACGCACTGTTGACCGTCGAACTGATTCATCAGTCGACGTGTAGCAGTCGCTAGCGGTGCGCGAACGAGGGGAACCGATCGCAATGGTCGACTATCAGCGGCTGCGGACTGATCTACTGGCACTTGCCGTGCTTGCGGGGACGGTCTACCTCAGCCTCTGTCTGTTCAGTTACGACCCGGCCGACCCACCCTCCACCACGGTCTATCCGTTGCGAACCGAGGTGCATAACATTGGTGGTGCCACCGGCGCGCGGCTGGTGCATACCCTGCTGCAAACGTTTGGGGCAGGGGCCTATTGTCTGCCGCTCATGCTGGCGGTCTGGGACTTACGGCTCTTTTCGCGGGAAGGGACCGAAGACACCCTGCTGCGAATGCTCGGAGCCGTGCTGGTGATGACGGCGATTGTGGTTGCAGTTCAACTGGCACCACCGCTGTTCGCCTCGGCTCCGCCTGTTGGGAATGGGGGCTATGCCGGCGCGAGTTTGACGATTGTGCTGCATCGCCATTTTCAGCCCATTGGCATGGCAATTGTCGTGGTCACGATGGGCCTCGCCGGACTGGTCCTCGCGAATGAAATCCGGTTGTTCTACAGTGCGGCACAGGTTTGCCTATTGCCGTTCACCATGTGGGACCGCCTGGCGTTCCGCTATCCCGTCACGCAATATGCGGCGATCACCCCGCAGGTTCAAAGGCACCAGCCTGCGACGGAACCCGTCGCGGCACCAATTCCGATTCATCATCCGGTGGTGATTACGAAGACCGTCGAGGAACCGCAAGTCGATGAAGACCTGCCGCTGATTCCCGTCACCACGGAGCAGGAAGTTTTCACGGAAACACCGCCCGAAAAACCCGCCAGTCCGTCACGGGCCTTGAGCGTCCTGTCGTTGTTGTTTCCGACGAAGGCGGCCGCGGAACCGGTGAAAGAACCGCCCGCGATCGCGTTGCCGGTGGTCACTACGGCGAATGGGATCAAGATCAATCCGCCGCTGGGATCGGCGCCGGTATTGGGGCTCGTCACTGGCGACGATGAGGAAGGTGACTACGTTTTGCCTTCACCGCAGATGCTCGATGGTGCGGCCGAGTTCCCGTATGAAATTCTGGCTCAGAAAGCGCAGGTCGCCGCACAAACTCTGGAGCAGACGTTCCAGCAGTTCGGGTTGAAGATTCGCGTATCAGAAATTGATACCGGCCCGGTGGTCACGCAGTATGAACTCGCGCTAGAACCGGGACTGCGGTTATCGAAGGTCACCAGCCTGGCGGATGACCTGGCGATTGCGCTGCGCGTCCCCTCAGTGCGTGTCGTCGCTCCCATTCCCGGCAAGAACACCGTCGGCGTGGAAGTCCCCAACGATGTGCGGGTGATGGTCCGCCTGCGCGAACTGCTCGAAAACTGTAAGGCGGAATTTGAAGACAAACGCCTGCCGATCTTTCTGGGCAAAGACGTGCGTGGTCGTCCGCTCGTCGTCGACATGTGCAAGATGCCGCATTTGCTCATCGCAGGTCGCACCGGCACCGGGAAGAGCGTGTGCCTCAACACGCTCATTCTGTCGCTACTGATGACCCGTTCGCCCGAGCAGGTCAAGATGCTGATGATCGACCCGAAAATGGTCGAACTCAGCCCGTACATGCGCATTCCGCACCTGATGCACCCCGTCATTACCGACATGAAGAAAGCGGAAGCGGTGCTCGGCTGGGCCGTCGACAAGATGGAAGAACGCTACGATCTGCTCGCCAGAGTGGGCGTGCGACATCTTGATTCGTACAACCAACTCGGTCGCGACAAAGTGTTGCAGCGCCTGGGCCTTGACCCCAATTCGGAAGAAGCCGCAGCCATTCCCGAGCAGATGCCGTACATCGTGATCATCGCCGACGAAATGGCCGACATGATCATGACGTCAGGCAAAGAGGTTGAAGCCTTCATCATTCGGCTGGCGCAGAAGTCGCGTGCCGTGGGTATCCACCTGGTGCTGGCGACCCAGAAGCCGACGGTCGATGTCATTACGGGTCTGATTAAGTCGAACCTGCCGGCCCGCATTGCGTTCCAGGTATCGAGCCGCATGGACAGCCGCGTGGTGCTCGATGAACAAGGGGCCGAGAAGCTGCTCGGTAACGGCGACCTGTTGTATCTCGCACCGGGGACAAGTCATCTCACTCGGGCACAAGGCACGTTTGTCAGTGATGATGAAGTGATGCGCGTCATCGAACATTTTGCCGATCAGGAACCGCAATATTCCGACGAGATCGTGCAAGTGACAACGGCAGCCGCTCGCGCGGCTCAAGGTAAGGCTGGTAATGGTGAAGCCCGCGAACGCGACGATCTGTATGATCAGGCGGTTGAAGTGGTGATCCGCGAAGGCCGGGGCAGCGTGTCGTTGTTGCAGCGAGCGCTCGGTGTCGGCTACGGTCGCGGTGCCCGCATGATTGACTGGATGGCCGAAGATGGCATCGTCGGCACCTATAACGGCAGCCAGGCCCGCGAAGTCGTGATGACGATGGACGAATGGGAATCGCGCAAGTCGATGTGATTCAGGAAGCCCAGGGATCGCAATCCCTGGGCTTCAACGATTTCATTTCCCAATCAATTACAATCCGCCACCAGCGGGCCGGCCAATTCGGTGACGTAGAACAATCGGCCGGGTTGGGTCGGCATGAAGGTGGACGGAATCCACGGCGTCGGTTCGTGGCGGAAGGTCATCCACAACGACAGGCCCTGCCATTGCATGCCGCGGGCGAAGGTGCCATCCGCGCCGCCGATGATCTTGTCGGCTTGTAGAAAGAGCGCCGGGCCGATGGTGTTCGCGAAGGCGGGGACTAACGTCGTCCGGCTCTTGAAACTGGTGAGGGCGTTCTGCTCGATGGTGAGGGGATGCAGCTTCGCACCGATGCGATGCGACTGTGCCTTCCACTCCTTCTCCGAGGCGTATTCCCCGGCGAAATGAGGTTCCCAGAAGGCGATGTGACAGACGCGACCGATGCCGAAGATCACGACCAGTTTGGCCCCCTTCGATTTCAACTCGCCGATCTGGCTGGCATAGGTCGGCAGCAGTTTTTTTGTGGCGAAGTTACGCTGCTTCTTGGGGACGGTAAGCTTGCCCAGCGGGCCGTAGAAGGCGTGCTCCATCGCATACTGAAACGCACCGGGATTGGAAGACGGCAGGGTGTTCCCCTGGGCATCGCTCCATTCGTCCATGTTGAAACCATGCACGTGATCGCAGGGCACCTTCCATTCATTGAGGAAATAGACCGCCCAGCGATACATCCCCATCGGGCCGACGGGGAGAATCATCGCCAATTGGTGACCGGCGTCGCGGGCCTGCTTGATGGTGAGGGCGATCTCGTGCCCCATGAACGTGTCGAAATCGGCCTGACTGGTGCAGGGGATTGGCTCGAAGCCCTTGTGCCACCACTTCTGGCGCTGGCCGATGTTCGACGGGTCGGCATCGACACAGGCATCGATCTTCTTCAAATCCCAGCCTGCGGGAAAGAACCCTTCCATGAGAGAACCGGAGAGCGTGGAAAGCAAATCCATCGACAGAATCCTTGGCGGCAGGCCGTTGAGGTTGGAGCGAGCGAGTGTGCTTCTTACCATATCTGGGGTCAAGGATGAAGTTTGAAGGATGAAGGTGGAAGTGATATGAACGAAACCGGGCCGGTGACTGCGATGCATTTCGTGCGGACGTTTCCGTGGCTGCGACTGGGCCGGGCCATCGGGTGTGCGTTGTCGCCCACGCAGTTGCTGCTGGCGGTTGTCGGAGTGTTTCTGGTGACGCTCATTCAGGATGTGCTCATCGAGCGTCCCGACTTTGGCCCCGGTTTCATGCATCTGCCCTGGCAGAAAACCGGGGCTTTGTTGCTGGAAGGGACGGTGACCCCTGAAGCGGAATTGATGTCGCCGCCATTAACGAGCGTGATGGTGTCGTTCCGTGGGGCGTTGAGTCCGCAGGCGGGGCGTTGGAAACAGGCGGTCATCGCGTTGAGTGCGTTTGTGATCTGGACGATTATAGGCGTGGCGATCTGTCGCAGTACCGCCGTGCAATTCTGTCGCGACACCGGGCCGTCGTTTCGCTTATGCCTGCAATGGTCGCTCGGCCGGTTGGTCAATAGTCTCGCTGCGATCGTGACCCCCTTGGGGGGCGTGCTGGCACTCGGCGTGGGCATGCTACTCTGCACGTTGCCCGGGATTCTGCCCGGATTGGGAACGTTATGGCTGCATATGGCGGCCCCGGTCATCACGCTGATTGCATTGGCAGCCGGGGTGATCCTCGCGTTATTGCCATTCCTGTGGCCACTAATGGTAGCCGCCGTGGCTGTTGATGGCAGCGATTCGTTCGATGCTTTCAGTCGCAGTTTCAGCCTGGTGACAACCCGGTTCTGGTCGGCTGCGGCGTTGGGTTTTCTGGCGTTTCTCGCGGCCTGGTTACTCACGCTGGGCTGGGATCTGGTTGATCGATCGACCGCCATGTGCGTGCAACAGTTCGCGCTGGCCGTGTTGGGTGAGCAGGGAGATCAGACCTTGATTTCCGCAATTGCGTGGTGGAAGACCCTCTTCATGCGCGGCGCGATGGCCAGTTTCTTCTGGTCTCAGGCGACAATTGTCTACCTGCTGCTACGGCACACGGTCGATGGCACGCCGCTCGATTGCCTCGCCGGTTACGACGACGACATGCGGTTCCATGAGCCGTTTCCCGTCGTGGGCATCGCGGGCGCTGCGAACACGGCTCCGGAGCAACCGTAAACATCATCGACGCATGGGGCGATCATCCAGCCGCATGGGCATGTCTTCCGTCACGGGAATGGGCACGACTTTTTCGAACGTGTCGGGGCCGTCGGCGATTTTCAGCACATCACGGCAGTATTCGTGACAACTGATGCACGTCGTCAGAGCATGCATATAGGTGTAGGCCGCACCGTCCAGGTTCTGCTCGGTCGCCATCTTGATGAGTTTCTGTGATTGACGCTTTAACTCCGTACGGTGATGGGCGTAAATCTGGTCATGTTCGGCGGCCCATTCTGTCGCCTCGCAAATCCGGCTGAGTTCCTCGGCCCCTTTGCGAATCTCCGGGAAATCCTTTGAGACGAGGCCGGAGACAATCTTCTGCGAACTGGCCAGCTTGGCGAGCATCAGGGCGGGTTGCGAGTCGGGCTGGGGTGCGGTCAAGACCTGGTTTTGCCCCTACAGCCAGCCTGTACAAGCCACTCCGACAAGGCAGACGGCACCGATTTTCGCAGACCGCAATTGGAACATGCCCCGCATCCTCCGCTCGAAAACGCCAGTCCGCAGCACCCGCGGACATCAACGATCAATTCGGATATGCGGGACTGCAATCTTGGAGGAATCGCAGCACGAATTCCGAGGTCTGGTTTTAAGCACGCGCTGGTGCGACAACTGGTTTTCGCGCACCGACTGCTCAGACTCTCAGCAGGTCGCGCCGGGCTCCCGTGATGCCCGTCTGTCTGACAGGGCAATTCCGCCCTAGTCAAGATCGCCAGAAATCATTGACTGCAAATACCTTACTAAATAATCGCCGACCACGCAGCAACGCCCATTTATCGATGACGGACTGATAAGGAACAGAGATTGCAACACGATTTCTTACGTCGCATCGTTTTGATACTGGAATTTGGTGATTATGATTCGCTGGATGTTGTTTCTGACCCTCACCTTACCGTTGATCGGCTGATTGACGATTCGGATCAGGCAGTAGGGTCTTGCTGGAATCTCTCCGAGAAGGTTCCATTCTGTCTGGCCGCACCGAAATTCTTGATGGTGCGTTGCTTGCAGCCGACATCACCCGTCGTTACACTGCCCGTTTCCCGTAGGATTCGCCGGGACGCTAGGAAAGGTTTCAGGGATCATGGTTCATCGTCCGCGAACGAAATTGAAGTTGGCCCGCAAGGCTGCCCGTTGCCCGAAATGTGGCAAACTCTGCGGCATGCGCGTCCGTTGCAAGACCTGTCACAAGAAGCTGCGTGACTAATGTCTTCCGGTGTTCCGCGAGGATGGCGGTTCACCATTTCTTCTGGCCTGTTGGAACTGAGAGAACATCGGCATGCCTCGCATTGAACGCGATCGCGAATTGAGTCAACGTCGGAATCGTAAAGACAAGCTCATTAAGCTCGTGCGGCGATATGCGCTGGCCACTGCCTCTGCCGATAAAGAACTGATCGCCGCGAAGGTGCGTCGCATCAGTCCCTTTTACGATCTGGAAGCCCGCCTGGCGCAACTCGCCGCGGAAGGTCGTACACCAGTGGCTCAGAAGAAGAAGTAAGGGTCGCTCTGAACCCTTCCGCGTCGAACTGGTCGTACTCAGACGTCGCGCTTGTTGATTAACGCTATCAGCCCGGCTCCCTGCGGAGTCTCGGGCTGATTCTGTTTATGGCGTTCGATTTTGAGACAGGTAACGCGGGCAGCCGTGGCTGCGACTCCTCTTGCTGTCCGTTGAAGAATTCGCCGAGGACGCCCAGACAGGAATGTCTGGGCCACTTCTGACATGAGAAACTTCTTACACGAAAAACGACTGATCGTGGCATAGACATTCCTGTCTGTGCGAATTTCTTCAACGGACTGCTAACGCTGTGACACCACCAGCGATCCCGAACGCCGCAGCATGTCGACAAACTCACGGCGATACCCCTGGCGATCGGAACCGACCGCCATCGAGGCCCATTCCAGCACCGCAGGGTAGGTCGCTTCCCCTTTATGAGCCGAGTTCCGGAGCAGGAGTCCAAAGGCTGCGACTGCGGCCGAGAACCGGAAATCTTCCGAGGCCTGGGCGAACTCGGCCCCGGCATCTTTCAGCGTGAATTTGATCTCAGCAGAGGTGTCTCCGTCCGGGGCTTTGTACCGCAGTTTCAAGGTGAGCATTTCATTGGACGAGGCTTCGGGGGTCAGAGCCGTCGGTTGCTGATAGCGCAGGGCCGCGACATTCGGCAACGCGGCGACATCGCTGCCCGTGGGCACCACTTCGTACAGCGCGGTGACATTGTGTCCGGCCCCGATTTCGCCGGCGTCTTTTTTGTCATCCTGGAAATCGGCCGCGGCGAGCGTGCGGTTTTCATAACCAATCAGACGATAACCGGCGACCATGCGCGGGTTGAATTCGACCTGGATTTTGACGTCCTTGGCGATAGTGACCAGCGTGCTGTTGATCTGCTCGACCAGCATTTTCTGGGCTTCCTGCAAGGTGTCGATGTAGCCGTAGTTGCCGTTGCCTTTGTCGGCGAGTTGCTCCATCGTGCTGTCTTTGAGATTGCCCATGCCGAACCCGAGGACAGTCAGCGAGATGCCGGCTTTGGCGCGGTCGGTCACGGCTTGCACGAGTTCACTGCGGTTGGTCACGCCGACGTTGAAATCTCCGTCGGTGCAGAGAATTACGCGGTTCACGCCGCCAGGAATTTTGTGCTGTTCGGCGATGTTATAGGCCAGTTGCAAGCCTTCGCCGCCATTGGTCGAACCCCCTGCGGCAAGGCGGTCGAGGGCTTCAGAGATGGTTGGCTGCTGATCTCCACAGACGGATGGCAAGGCGAGTCCGCTGGCCCCTGCATAGACGACAATTGCCACGCGATCATTCTCGCCGAGTTGTTTCGTCAGCAGTTTCAGCGATTCCTTCACCAGCGGCAATTTGTTTGGCTGGTTCATGGAACCGGAAACATCGAGCAGAAAGACCAGGTTGCTTAACGGGCGTTTGTCCTGGGCAATCACGCGGCCTTTCAGACCGAATCGCACCAGCCGATGGGCCGGGTTCCACGGGCAACCGGCGACCTCGGCATGCACGGCGAAGGGCTCATGATTGGTGGGCGGCGCGTCGTTGTAGGTGAAGTAGTTGACCAGTTCCTCGATACGAACCGCTCCCGGCGGCGGTAACTGCCCCTCATTCAGGAAGCGGCGGACATTGGCGTAAGAGGCGGTATCGACATCGACGGAGAAGGTCGACAACGGTTGATCGAGCGTTTTCTGAAAGGGGTTTTCGACGATGGCGTCGTAGGCTTCGGTGTTCGGGGGGGCGGGTTTCTGTTCGCCATAAGGTGCGTTGAAATAGTCTTGAGTTTTGTCGGTGGCCTTGTGGCGGAATTCCCAGTGCTCTCTTTCCGCGAGTTGACGGTCCGCGCCGCGACGTTGCCGATTGCCAGGTTCTGGGGCGGCAGGGGTGGCCGCTGTTCCAGCGGAAATCGCGGGTCGCATCGCGGGCATAGGTTCAGCAGCCGGGGGAGTTGCTAAGTCGGTGATCAGTCCATCCGCCAGATGGAGTTTGTCGCCCGCTGTCGGATTCGAGATTGCCTGCTGAGACGCATCCGGCCTGCCAGCTTCATCTTCCGCAAACTGGTCGAGGGTATCCGAGTAATCAATTGACCGAATGGACGAACTCGATGGTGCGGAACCTGAAGGGGCAGGGGCGGGCGCTGTCTGGCCACAACCGAGGAATCCCGCGAGACACAGGCCGGAGATCCAGAATGACCTCGCGCGGAGAGGGGAAAGGCGCATGGCTTGCTCCTGAGTTCGACAGGCATAGCAGGCGAAAATTGCCTGTGCAGATAGGGATTTCCGCGACCTGAAACCCCGACCGGGGCCGCAACAGATCACGCAACTCTCCCGTAGGACGCACTTCGAGAGAAAAAATTCCCGGAAAATCGGGAATCGGCAGAGGGTTGAGAGCTAAGGGCTTAGAGTCCAGCGTGATTGCGGTGGCCAGATCGTCAGGGACGGTGTGCCAAACGCGTGAAATACCCGCCCCGCAGCGGGGGTGGCTTGGGCCGGAATTTCGTTCCTGCGCGAACGCCTCTAGGCTCAAACTTGTCCGGCTGGTAAGATGTGCGGGCGGTCGAAACTGGGGGCGGAGTCGGTCATTGTGTCGGTCAGTATGGTAGCGGGCGTGGCGGACGCACGGAGCGAGCCGCGAGTCGAGTCCCTCGATCAGGAAAGTCGCACTCTCGGGCGAAACCTGAGCGCGAGCGTGGGCGATGCTGCCTCGTTCGGCGTGATGGTGGGCGTGGGGGAAACCTACATCCCCGCCTTTGTGCTGCTGCTGGGCCTCGGCGATGTCTTCGCCGGTCTGGTCACCACCATTCCCTTGCTCATGGGGAGTTTGCTGCAACTGGTTGGCCCGTGGGCCGTGCATCGGTTGCAGTCGCATCGTCGCTGGGTGGTGCTGTGCGCGGGGCTGCAGGCCTTATGTTTTCTGCCGTTGATCGCCGCCGCCTTGATGGGAGCCATTCCCGGATTGCTGGTGATGGCGATTTCCTCGATCTACTGGGGTTCGGGTCTGGCGACTGGTCCCGCGTGGAATACCTGGCAGGGGACCATCATTCCGCGTTCCATCCGGGCCAACTTCTTCGCCAAGCGATCGCGGTTGCAACAAATCGCCACGCTCGCTGGTTTTCTGCTGGGCGGATTCAGCTTGCAGGTGGCGGGCCGTGAAGGCTGGGCCGTGCAGATGTTCGCGGCGTTGTTCGCCGTGGCCTGTTGCTGCCGGATGCTGTCGACGTTCTGTCTGTGGCTGCAAAGCGAACCGGTGCCGATGCCGCCGGGGATTGCCCCGTTTGAGTGGAAGTCTGCGATTTCGCGGTGTTTACATGGCCCGACGGGTCCATTGCTGCTGCTGGCGGTATCGATGCAGGCGGGGGTGTATGTCTCTGGTCCCTTCTTCAATCCGTACATGCTGAAGGTGCTCGAGTTCAGTTACGCGGGCTATGCGATTCTGCTGGGGACATCGTTCGTGGCGAAGTTCCTGCTGTTGCCGTTGTGGGGCCGCTATGCCCATCGTCGCGGGGCACAATCGTTGTTGGGGATTGGCGTTTGCGGCGTGATTCCGCTGTCGATGGGCTGGGTCTTCAGTGATAACTACACCTGGCTGCTGATCTTGCAGGTCTTTTCTGGAGCGGCATGGGGCGCGTATGAACTGGCATTGATGCTGCTGTTCTTCGAGACCATTCCCGAGCGTGACCGGACCAACATTCTCACGGTCTACAACCTGGCGAACTCCATCGCGCTGGTGTTGGGATCGACCTTGGGTGCGGCGATCCTGAAATCAGGAGCTGTCAGCCAGGAAGCCTATCTCTGGGTGTTCGGTGTTTCGACGTTCGTCCGCATGGGATCGTTAGTCTGGCTGGTCCGCCTGCCCCGTATCACGGTGCAGGCCACAGAAACGGTGATTCGCCCGCTGACCATGCGGCCGTCGTCGGGTTCGATCGATGACCCCGTGCTGACGACGATGGAAGAAGCCGATCAGGCGGCCTGACGGGCATGTTGAGAGCCGAACAGCCGCCACCGCCGAGTGGCGTGCCCGTCGCATGGAGAGCATGAGGCCACGCCAGATCGGCCTTGACTCTCGCAGCCAAACGTAAGACGCTGCGGGCTTTGGTCGGCTCGACTCACATCTCATGACTGATTTCACCATGACCTGGATGCCCGACAGCCTGGCGGAATGGCTCGAAACCGACGGCCTTGGCGGTTATGCGATGGGTACGGTCGGGGGGCGTCGCACGCGACGGTATCACAGCGTGTTGACGGCGGCGACCAGTCCGCCCACGGGTCGGATGACGCTGGTCAACGGCTTTGATGCGTGGCTGGAAGCCGATGGCCAGGACGTGCCATTATCCACGCAACTCTACACGCCGTTTGTTGTGGCTCCGGATAATGCGCGGTGGCTGGACGACTTCACTGGTTATCCCTGGCCAACGTGGACGTATCGTCTGCCGGAAGGCAGTGTGGTGCGGCAGGAACTCTTCATGCTGCGCGGACAATCGACCACCATTCTGCGGTGGCGTTGCCTGACCTCGGAACTGGGCTCGCAACCCTTGCGATTACAGTTGCGGCCCTTCCTTTCAGGGCGCGATCATCATGCCACGCATGCCGAAAATGGATCGCTGAATTTCGCAGCGGAACAACACGGACAGCAATGGACCTGGAAACTGTACGACGGCGTCTCGCTGTTGCATGCCTTCACGAATGGTCGCTATCACGAAGAACCCGTGTGGTATCGCAGTTTTCTGTATGAGCACGAACGCGAACGCGGCCTGAGTGATACCGAAGACCTCGCCTCGCCAGGCAAATGGTCGTGGAACCTGGCCGCGGAAGATGCCGTGCTGATCTGGACCACGCAACCCACGGCGTTGTGCGAGCCGTCGCTATCGTCCTCGGCTTTGGAGATCGCCCAGCGTTGGGCGGGTAGCGAGGCCAACCGTCGCAGCGGGTTAGCACCTCGTCGCCGGGCCATTGAACAATACCTGGTCAAACCGCAGGGTCGCAGCAGCATCATCGCAGGCTATCCGTGGTTCACCGACTGGGGCCGCGACACGTTCATCGCACTGCGGGGCTTATGCCTGGCGACAGGCGATCTGACAACTGCGGGGGAGATTCTCGATGCCTGGTCGGCCCATGTTTCGCAGGGGATGTTGCCCAACCGCTTTCCCGATTCCGGTGCCGAACCCGAGTACAACTCCGTCGACGCCTCGTTGTGGTACATCATCGCGGTGCGCGAGTATCTTGATCAGGCGGAACAACAGCATGTGTTGCTGACCGCCGAACATCGGCAGCGGCTGCATCATGCCGTCGAACAGATCTTCGCCGGCTATTCCGCAGGGACGCGCTACCGCATTCATCTCGATGACGATGGCCTGATCGCCTGTGGTGAACCGGGGGTGCAACTCTCCTGGATGGATGCCAAAGTCGGCGACTGGGTGGTGACGCCACGCAGCGGCAAGCCGGTCGAAATTCAAGCGCTGTGGCTGAATGCTCTCGCCGCATTCCCCGATCTGAATCCCTCCGCCACGGCTTGGCTGAAGCAGGGGACACACAGTTTTCAGCAGCGGTTCTGGAATGAGCAACTCGGCTGTTTGTACGACGTGGTCGATGTCGATCATCAACCCGGAATGCGAGATGCCACTATCGGGCCGAACCAGGTATTTGCCCTCGGTGGCCTGCCGTTGACGCTGACCACCCCCGCGCAAACCGCCAGTGCCCTCGCGATGGTTGAACAGCATCTGCTCACACCGCTGGGGTTACGCACCCGGTCTCCCGCCGACCCCGGATACCACGGCCGCTTTCAAGGCAGCGTCCGCGAGCGCGATGGGGCCTATCACACAGGTACCGTCTGGCCGTGGCTCATCGGCGGATTCGTCGAGGCCTGGGTCAAGCAGCACGGCAGCACGGCTGAGGTGAAGCAACAAGCGAGGCAGCGCTTTCTCACCCCGTTGGAACGCCACTTCAAGGAAGCCGGTCTCGACCACATCTCCGAAGTCGCCGACGGCGACGCCCCCCACACCCCGCGCGGCTGTCCCTTCCAGGCCTGGTCCCTCGGCGAGTACCTGCGACTCGATCGGCACGTGCTCAGTTAGCGCCATGATGAAAAGCCGTCGCCGCTGGCGACGGAACCGGCGTTAACAACGCCGGCATTTCGCCAGAAAAATATTGCCCCTTGCCGCTCAATCGAACGACAAGGGGCTTGTGCCGCGCACCAGGGAGGTATGACACCGGCGAATCGATGGTCCCTGTAAGGCGTCGCGGAATAATCATGGGCGAAGGGCGTCGGAACACATTAGGAAATCTTGTGCCAAATCTGACACAATGCATTTTCGGCCTGTTTCCGCCGGAAACACCGCATTTTTTCGATGAGGCCGCTTCTCGAAATCTGCGAAGTCGAAATCTGACACAGCGAAATGCCACACCTGCCGCAAACAGGATCGCCCATGCTCACGCCGCGTTTTGATCTCGCCTTGGAATGTGCATCCGACTGGCATCGCGAACAAGTCCGCAAAGGGACCGCGATTCCTTACGTTTCGCACCTGCTCGGCGTCACCGCGCTGGTCCTGGAACACGGCGGCGATGAAGACGCCGCGATTGCAGCACTGCTACACGATGCCGTCGAAGATACCGGCGGAGCCCCGCGTCTGGCCGAGATCCGCGACACATTCGGCGACACCGTCGCCGACATCGTCGACCATTGCACCGATACCGATATCACCCCCAAGCCCCCCTGGCGAGCCCGCAAGGAAGTGTACATCGCCCGGTTAGCCACGGCGTCGCCCGCGGCGTTACTGGTCTCGTGCTGCGACAAACTGCACAACTCACGCACCATCGTCGCGGACCTGGGATATCGCGGTGCATCGACCTGGGCGAAATTCAACGGCGGCCGAGACGGAACGCTGTGGTATTACGCGACCATCGCCACCGAATTCCGCCGTTGCGGCGTCCCCTCACCGCTCATCGAGGAACTCGAACGCACCGTCGCAGCGATGCACGACCTCGCGGAGCGGGGAAGTGCCAGAGTTCCAGAGTGACAGAGTTCCAGAGTTCGTGCGAGAGGATCACTTTGGTACTCTGATACTTTGGCACTCTGACACCCGTTTTGGCTGTCCCATGAAATCCCACACCGAATACCTCACGTTCAACATCCCGGCCCGCATGGGGTTCGAGAACATCACCCCCAAAATCGCCGCGATCGTGAAAGCCTCGGGAGTGCAGGAAGGGCTGGTGCTCGTCAACGCCATGCACATCACGGCGAGCGTCTTCATCAACGATGATGAACCGGGCCTGCATGCCGACTATAAGAAGTGGCTCGAACACCTCGCCCCGTTCGATGCCTCGCCGTCGCGGTACCAGCACAACCAGACGGGGGAGGACAACGCCGACGCCCATATGAAACGGCAGATCATGGGCCGCGATGTCACGATCGCCATCACCCACGGCAAACTCGACTTCGGCCCGTGGGAACAGATTTTCTACGGCGAGTTCGACGGAAGAAGACCCAAACGGGTGCTGGTGAAAGTGATTGGGGATTAAATGATGTGCAGTATCGAAAATGGCCCCGACAAGGTAAAGACGGCATCTCAATACGCCACAAAGGTGAACATCCTGCTGGCGGCATTGATTGGCGCTGGGATTGGTTGGTGTTTGGCGGCAATCGTCTTTCTCAAAGGTGCCGACGAACTAATGTGTGTCCTGATTTCACTCGGCACAATGCTTCTACCGACACTGTATGCAGCGCGAGCCAACCGTGCATTATTCCCGCGAATCTGTGGAGCCATTCTTCTGGGTGGTTATTTCGTATCCCTGCTATCTCCGGTCGTTTCAGAGCGTCTGGCTGACCGTGTGGAACTGGTCCTGCGCGGCTTTCGAGCGGGGCAGTTTTCAGATGTCCCTTGGGGTGTCGCGGGCGCGATGTTATTTCTAACGGTTCTGATTTGGATGGCCCCGAATTTAGATCGCCAGGCCTATAAGAATTCAGCAACGTAGGGTCCGCTGTGCGGACCATACCTTTAGAGAATGTTCAAATGGTCCGCACAGCGGACCCTACTGGCTGTGTACAGTCAACAGGGGCCTCCAGCCGCAGGTGAAATACTACGCAACAAGCACCTTAACCATGCAACAGCAACCGTTCGAGAAGTGGTTTCGATCGCTCTATGGACTCCCTTGCTGGGGGCTGCATTACGATCGGCAGTTGAACCTCTCGATCAACTTTGGGCAGCCTTCGCTGGCAATCCGCGAGCCATACGAGACCGAGTCGACCTCCCCGGTTGTGCAACGCCTCGCTGCTTCACGGAATGTCACGGTCCGTGGTGAGTGGTGGCTGGGGTTGCGACTGTGTCACTGGCAGCTTTGCCTCAACAATCAGGTGCAGGCCACCGGCGCGTCATCGTGGCGACGAGTCGAACAGGCGATGTCGGGACTGTCTGGTCAGAAACTGGTCTCACTAGCGGTGGATGAAATTACCAGTGAAACGCAGTTTCAGTTCGATCTCGGCGGGCAACTCACCTGCCGTCGATTGAAACACAACAGCGATGACGAATTGTGGTCGCTCTACCGCCCCAAAGGCTACGTCCTTGTGATGTTCACCAACGGCACGTACCAGCACGGCCGCGGTGCGGACTTCTAAACCTTGCGGGGTATGACTCCCTCTTGACGACAACGATTTATTTCACCGGCCGTGTGCGACCATCCTTGATGATGGTTTCCAGCCTCGTCTGCAGTTTTTGCAGTGTCTCTGGGTTCTGGGCGGCGATGTTGTGCTGCTCGCCGGGGTCGTTGGTCAGGTCGAAGAGTTGATCGCCGGGGGCGGGGCGTTCGTTGATCACCGGGTTTTTGGCTTTCGGCCCCGGCTTCTGGCGGACGAGTTTCCAGTTCCCTTCACGTAAGCCGAAATTGCCGCCGCCGTTATCTTGCTGCAAGAGATGGTCCCGACCCATGGCTTCGGGTTGGCCGAGCAGGGCTCCCAACACATTCCAGCTATCGAGACACGCATCGTTGGGGATCGATTGGCCAGTTAATGCGGCCAGACTCGCCGCGAGATCAATCGTGCAGACAATCTGGTCGGAAACACCCGCAGGAATCTGTCCCGACCACCGCGTGATAAACGGCGTGCGCGTGCCCCCCTCGAACACGCTGTACTTGCCCCCACGGAAGGGGCCCGCTGGGCGGTGCTGGCCGAGCTTTTCGACGGCGTCGTCCTGGTAGCCATCATCCAGCACCGGGCCATTGTCGGAACAGAGCACCACCAGCGTGTTTTCAGCGATCTGCATCCGGTCGAGCGTCTCCATCAACTGGCCGACACACCAGTCGAATTCCAGGATGCAATCGCCACGCGGGCCGAGGCCACTCTTGCCCTGAAAGCGTTCATGGGCGACTCGGGGGACGTGGATATCGTGGGCCGTGAACAGCAGAAAGAAAGGCTGTTCGCGATGAGCCATAATCCACTCTTGCGACTTCTGCACCCAGGTGTCGGCGAGGTCTTCATCACGAAAACGGGCCTGCATACCGCCGGTGTAGAAGCCAATACGGCTAATGCCGTTGTGAATGGTGCCGTTGTGGCCGTGGCTCCAATTCATTTTGAGCGAGTCGCGATGCGTGATGCCCGTCGGGTGATCGTCGCTGGGTTTGTCGTTCCCCACCCATAACGGGTCAGCGGGATCGAGATTCAGCACGCGATGATTTTGCACGAAGACCTGAGGGACGCGATCGTTCGTCGTCGGCAGCAGCAAGCAGTGATCGAACCCGATTTCGAGCGGCCCGGGTTTAAGTTCACCGTTCCAGTCGGGTTGATCTGTTCCCAATCCCAAATGCCATTTGCCGATGACCGCTGTGGCATACCCCGCGCGTTGCAGGATGGAGGCGATCGTTTCGGTTCCCGGTGGGATAATCGCCGGGGCATTGGGCGCGGCGATGCCCGTCCCTTTCACGCGAAAGGCATACGTCCCCGTCAGCAGCGAAAACCGCGTGGGCGTACACGTAGCAGCAGAGCAGTAGCCACTCGTGAAGCGGCACCCCTGGCTGGCGAGACGATCGATGTGCGGCGTCTCAACGGCACTGAACCCGCTGTAAGAGACATCGCCATACCCCAGATCGTCCGCCATGATGACAACAATATTCGGACGCCGTGCTGCCTCAGCAGCGTGGGAGAGTCTCACCTCAACAGCCCACACAGCGGCAATCGCTGTCAAAAAGGCCGGCAGCAGGCTTCGAAACAACGCGGAACCGCAGAGTGTGCGACTCACTAAAGTAGAACCTGTCATGTCACATGCTCCATTGCCCACATAGAAATGCCGAACATCGATCGTAACAGACGCTGGAGGCATTGACCACTTCTGACGAGGAATGGCGATGAGTCATGATGTCTCAGGTCTGTTGCGAAGGTTTCAGCGAATGAGTAATCCACGTCACGCCATCCTACTGGTGCAATGGTAGACTAGCTCGAAACATACGAGAACGCATAGCGTTCTTGTGCTGGCTTTACGGGGATTCACGAGATTGAAATGAGTTGTCTGAGGGAGTAGCATCAACTGAGCTGCATTTCAAAGCTGACAAGGAGCTAGCGGTTGCCAACATTACTAGTGCTCCGTCTATCCAATTCCGTCAGGTTGAGTTAATCTTCGGTACGGGTTGTTGGCGGGTTCTGGTACGAGGAGGCAAGGATGCCGAATCTGACGGCGAAATACAAGGTGTTGTTGT